>Ga0123353_10010622_pt1 | contig 12860 bp, 9 predicted proteins | sample TergutLab28metaG_3_FD_92763 | JGI IMG/M metagenome (GOLD analysis project Ga0123353, IMG submission 92763) | Labiotermes labralis P3 segment gut microbial communities from Petit-Saut dam, French Guiana - Lab288 P3 | ecosystem: Host-associated > Arthropoda: Insects > Digestive system > Gut ...
ATTTATTTAACTGCAATTGGGTTTTCACCCGGTGGCAGTCGTTTTTAACACATATACAAGAACTTGAAGCTGTACTACTAAATTTACATCGGGAGGGATACATGAGAAGCATGTAGTGGCAACATGTTCTGGTCACTTCTGTGACCAGAACATGTCTGGGTGTAGTAATATATGGTAAAACATATTTCATTGCAGTACATTTGTTGGTTTGTTACATAGTATAAAATATTCTTTAATGCACAGATATGGAACATATGCCATATCTGTTTGTTATTTGCTTCGGTCACACTCCTACTCTGGAATAGAAGAAGTGGAAGTGGTAAAGGTAGCTCCAGTTTGGTATAAACATGTTTTCCAAATATGTTCCTTGCAAATTTATATACCCTACTGTCCTTGGGAAGATGATTTACTGCTAAAGCCAATCTTGCAGCAGGACAATTAAAACTTATTTATTCTTCTTTATCACAAAATGTGTGGGGCCATTACAGTGTAGTTGGTATAGCAATTAGGCTATGGCGTGGATGATTCTGGGTTCAATTCCCAGCAAGAAAATGAGATTTTTCTTATATCGAATAAGTACCAATTAATGCACACCTACATTATTAAATATGTGTGTATTCATTAGTATTTATGTTATATAGTGATATTAATTCACGGGTATGAACAAGTTAAAGAGATTTTTCTTCTCTAAAGCATCCATGCCAGTTCTGGGGCCAACCTACCCTCCTACTTGCAGGGTACTGGAGGTTCTTTCCCTGGGGGTAAAGCAGCTGACCACTTGCTTCCATCCAGCACTAACATAATATCACCCACGTCTTCATGACACGCACTGTCACAATTTTAGCTTTCTCTATATCATTCAATATATATTATCAAATAATAAGAAAATGTAAACATACAGAGATTCACTGTAGCATAATGTACAAATTCAATACCACAAAACATTAAGAAAAGTGTATGTACTGTACAATTTTACAATACAGTCATTTCCAGGAAAAGTGTGGCGAATATGTGAATTAGACTCTACAATAAGGTGGGAGATCACATTAAAAAAAACGGGATAAGACCCAACCTTTTAAAAGAAAATTGAAATCCTTTCTGTTACAACATGTATTTTCTTGAGTGAAAGAATCTGTGTCATCCTGATTACATACGGATTAGACGAGTATGTAAGTTTGATAAGTTGCCATACCTATCTGTCTTAATTAGTAGTGATATTTTACACCATATTATATTGCATTTTGTTGTTGTAATATGGTTGTGGTGTGAGTTGATTCTTCCTGATATGTAACTTTTAAATTATTCTGACATGACATATAAGTTGTAAATTGGATATGACATGCCCAATGTCAACATGTGACTAAATGGAATGAATGAATAAACCAAATGTACAAAAAATCTGCATGAAAAACGTTGAACTCTTATTACTTAAACTAGTGCCCTTAATTACATTTTGGTTGCTATATGCTACAGTCATTCATCTAAATCAATAAATAAATAATGAATAAAATCTGTTTATGTACAAATCATCACACCTTCAAATGTAACTTACATAAAATTAACACAACCATGAGAATCGTTGGAATTTAACATATACAACTTAAGCAACTACATTAATGTTGTATTCATAACTTAAATTAAATCAGAAGTTCCCATTTAATTTATTCGCTGAATTTTAAAGGAATCACATAACCTCAACACTTAGAACTAAATCACCGTTGAGTTCTCAGCATCAACACATTAAACATGAACAAAATGAATACTGAAAGAAAGAAATAATTATATTCTTACATGAATCTGAAATATGTGCATTGTTCCTCTGTTGTTCTGGAGGTGGTGGATCTTCGGGATGACTTTGTTCTTCGTGGTGTGTTAAAGTAACACCTCCCACAACATGCATGGGCTCTGACAGTTCAGTTCACACACTCCTGAAATCCATAACCCCTACGAGTAAATCAAATTCATCCATCAATCAATGATAACGTAACTACAAACTCAAATACACCATACTTCTACACATCTTGATATTTGACACATGAAAACATTTGACAGCGAAATTATCGTCCAGGTCTCACCTACTGAAATCTATCCTAGAAACAGCATTGCTGAACTAATAATCACAGAAACACTGTGACACTAAATAATATAACTAAACCATTTGTAAATATATCAACTTTGACGTCTTCCGATAACCCCCACAACAAAAAGGAAAACAAAATCGCTCTGCTAAACGCACACATATTCATTCTCCTACCACATAAAACCAATGCACGGCACTTATTGCGCATTCTACAGCAACACATACGAAACCAAATGTCATCTACCGGCAAATTGTACGAACTACGTACAAGACCCTTATTGCGTCATGTTCAACTAGACACAACCGCAGCGAAAGAAACATAACAGGCCCAGTGTCATTTAACTCCGCATATGCTGTATTTACGCTGCCAAATTCAGTCAATGAATGCTGTTGCTAAGCAACACAAACATCTTTTGACAAATAGGAAAAGCAGTTCTGGTAGTAGGTAACTTCAAGGGAAGCTATGGAACGAAAATTCTGTGTTAGACTACGATTTTAAACGCAAATCCTACAACAAAATATAAAAATCATTCTATCAAAAAGTGCTTTTGTAAATAGAATTGAAGAGTGGGACAGATACTTAGAAAAATGTCAACAATACTGCTTACAAATCATAATGAAAACATATACAGTATTATTAAAAAGGAAGTTGAATTGCAACCGTCACAAATAGGGTAATCAGACAATAGCATAGAGATTGGAATTTAAAGTTCTGTACATCCTTTGTACAATAGACGTATAACATGTCATACTATGAATAATATGATTCAAATATGAAATATGTAATATGTGCAAAATGTATAGTATTCTAGTAAGAATAAAATATTACATGTACCGACCAAAACTTGTGTCAAAAGTCATGTAATAATAGATGTAATAGTTATGATTTCAAATGAAAAAAAAATCTACAGAACATAAGAGTAGGCTAAGAGATAATGTTCACGACATGCATAGAAAGGTACAGAAATAAAGTGAAATGCCAACTTGATGCAACTAGGTAATTTTATTGATGTATCCTTAGCTTGACATGTTTTGGGTACATACACCCATCATCAGGAGCATTAGATGTTGAGTTATAGCATATGATTTTCTGCACCGAATTTTTGAAAGGGTGGTGGTCTTGAGAGCCACTGCATAGGTCGTGTGTACGCTGCTGATGGTGCTGTGTCGCACGGTACCATCAGCACATCAGTGCTGGAACAATGATGGTTGGCCCATTTTACTCCTTCATATTTACAAAACTAGGAATTTCTTTATAAGGCCCTGTTTTCAATCAGAAAAACATTATGAAAATTTTACAACAGTGTGGCACAGTATTAGTCACATTCATAATTTACTCTGTACCAGATAACTAACAAGTTGTCTATAGCTGTACTGCTACACCAACCTGATGTGTATGTGTCAGTATTCTCCAGCTAGACATCCATGCATTGTTCAAAACAAGGCTGGCCAACATGCAGCCCTCAGTAACCTGAAAAGATTCAGTAATGCAACTTAACAAACATAACAAAGTCTACAGAACATACTATGGCAACTTTATTAGCAAAGAAAACATTTACAAACTCATCACTTTTAACAAAGCACACAATAAACCAGTTTTTCAAGTTTCATTGAGTTCAGGAAGGTCTATTACCTTGTGAATCAACTGTACTTTTAGCAGAACTTATTGTTGGTAAATAACAACATTCCAGTGAATTCAACTGCCCCTCCCTCTCCCTTTTCAATGTCAGGTAAGTCCTTAAAAATTATGTGGACCTCCTGTTGGTTGAAGTTGGCCAGCTTTGCCGTAAGGTATGAAAGTTGATCATAGAATTTTAAGATCTCTTTTAGAACAAAATCAACTGCAGTTGTAATAAAATGTCCCATTATATCAGTTGTAGATATGTGAAATTCATTGTGACATTCCCCCACAGAAATATTTTCAGTTATCTGGTACACAGTTGTGGTGTAGCTCACCTCATACACAGCTTTCAACCAAATGAATGAATTCAGATAGGATATAGTAATGAAAGGTGTTGAAATACCATTTTGTTGCTGTTTGTTCCAGTGCTCCATCACAACGCATTGCTAAATTGTTCAAGGTTGAAGGAAAAACACACAAACACTGCCACAAAACATTTGGCCTTGCTGAAGTTCCACTTAACAAACCAACGGAATATCTAAAAAAAAATTCTCGCACATTACCTCCTTGCCCAGAGATTGGTATGTAAAACCATAAGCAGTGTATAGTCACTTTTGAAACATAGAGTATTTCCTTCTAGCCAGTAACAAACAACAGATTATGATGCACGATGTAGGTACATACTTGAAACTATGCTATCATATAACCCCGAGCAAAGCACAACTTACAAAAAACTTCATTTTATAGGAAGTGAATTGTAATTGTATTTTATTCATCCTTCTTGATAAAATTATATAGGGCACATCAATACAATATATATATAGGGTATATATATATATATATATATGTATACACAAATGATCATGAGGCATTCCACTCAGTCATATGCAAATTGTCTGTTGCAATAAAAACTACTTCAGTATCCTTCAACAAAGTTGTGTCTTATTTAAACTCTTTGACTCAGTAATTTATTATATATTTCATCCCCATGTTATTTGGTTTTTTAAACACCCGTTCTAAAAAACTGAGACAGAAAGTTTGATCATTGATGTGTATCACAACCATGCCTCACTAAATTTTTTACAACATTCTTATCTTCAGTTTCATGCAATACACAACTTCCGTCACATATACATGGCATTTTGAGTATATCAAATGTTTTACACTTTTACCTGCATAAAGTAACTCTCCCCACAGCACTGGTTTACATGATCACCCTCCTTTGTATTTTAATTTCCCCCCCCCCCACTTTGCCCAACCCCTTCCCCCAAAACATAACACTATTCTACAAAGGCAAATGAAAATTTGCCAAAAAAAAAGAAACTTTAGAAACTACAACTAGTTACAGCTTCCAAGGGATGAGATTACATAACTTTTACTTAATTTAGAGCTTAAATTTTTTATATTTTTCATGGACATGTAAACCCAAATATTTTTTTACAAATTTTATGTCTTTTGCACTGTGCATTGTAATATAATCAGATAATATAAAACAACAAATAGAAACAGCAACATATTCTTCAATTTTCAGAACAGCCACATTGTCTGCTTTCCCAGCGTCGTCCCAAAATTCCACCACGCCCACAGGCTACCAAGAAACTCAACCATGACAAGGCAAGACAGTTGCATTTTGGTTAATAACAAAAAATTTCATTCACATAATTGTACTACAAGTTACTTTGGCAGTAACACACATATAACCAAGAAGTATCTTTACTTTTGAAACCACAAAGGACTGCACATAAACTACAGTGACTGCCAATGGCTGAACATATATGTGTTGTAAATTACAGTAATGAAAATGAGTGAGAGAAAACAGTGTACCAGAAATAATTCAGTTTGGGGTCACCATTCTGCAATCCTGTCTAATTTCCACAAGTGTGTAACCAATTATGTTATAAAATGGTGTATTACCAAGCAGTAGTTTGTGTACACATTTGTTCTGATTTGACTTTTACTTTCACTACTCACATTATCTGTTTTCTACAAAAGAGAAAATGAATAGAATTTCTTTTTTAGAAATGGTATATGTAATGTTCTATGAATCCTTAAGACTACAAAGGCAGGTCATTTCATTGTTTATCATTATTGCTGGCACATTTTTTATATGTCATAATTACTATAATATGTGTTAATATTTTCAGTTGTCAGTCACTCTGGCTTTAAACTGAAACTGTGGACACTGGGGTGCGGAGATGGTGAGAGAAAAAAATATTGTAGTAGATGTTTTATTAAGGATCTGCCAGTATGACCACAGATTCACGTCAAAAACCACTCTTAAATTGCAGTAATCAAAAAAAAAGGCTGCCCATTCAGCGCAGTGATATTAGAAGTGGACAAGTTTTATTTTACTTCAATCTGGATAGTGTTAGACATCCCTGACAGTTCAAAATACTGTACCATTCACATAGCATTTCAAGTACTTACTTTTGTAACTTTACAGAGCTCTTCCAGGAAGAACCTTCAGTATCACATCTGTCCCAACTCAACATTTGTATTCATCCTGCCAATACTGATTATTTATTAAATAATCTACGCCACTGACAAAGTATCATTAAATAAAGTCACACTAACACAAGTGCAATGGATAGTGCTGCTGATAGCAGTAACAGATGAAACCGTCCTTGTGATTAATTAACCAAAACATTATGAAGGCAGTGGAGTAATGGCTTTGTGCATGCTTAACCTAGGCTCTGTATGAAGATAAACAGTCACCTCTACAACTCAGCCAATTTAGGTTTAGGCTGGGTAGGCCACAGAGCTGCATTGGATCCTTGAAAGAAAAAAGATTCATCTCTTGCCGAAAATCAAACCACAATTCCTTGACCGTCCAGCTCAAGCCTAACCACTACACTGACTGCACTATACATGGTATTTAACACACATGTAATTTAATGTGAAAATAACAAACAATGCATTGATAAGTTGGACTACACTATAACTGTCTATATAAATTATTTAATTCACAATATAAATAACAAGCTGTCCTTCAATTCATTAACTTACTGAAAACAGTAAATACTGTGAAAATGGTAAAGGAACTCAAGCACAAAGCATTTTTGTTCCTTATCAGAGTGTGTTGCATGTTAACTGCCAACAGTGATATTTAAATTTGAAATTGGCACTATTAGTGACATAACATATGATTATCAAGTAATGACTTCAGCCTGTGTTAGTGTCAGCATGATTCCAACAGATCTTGACTTCTGCATGTTTGTCATGTTCTTTTACATAAATGTTTCTACTCAGCTGTTTCAAGATGATATAACTATAAATTTGTCAGCATTACTGCAACTGAGGAATGAGGAAGTGGAAATAAGAAAACAGAGCCTATATTAAGGCGCTTTCCTGGTACTTTTCTGTGGTAAGAGAGATAAAACGTGATAAATGTTCACTGCAAAGCCAGTATCTACACTTTGGTATGAATGTAAGTCAGTCACATTACTGCTGCACCAAACAGCTTAATCTCAGATATCATACTTAAATAATGGTATATTGTATAAAGATTTTTCTCTGCTTGACTCTGGAATGTTTTAGTTACCATGGGGTTAAACGCTGTTAAGGAATGGTGTAAGTATAAAACCTGAAATGTGACATATTTCAAAGCACAAAAACCAGTTTGAATATAAAACAAAATTACTCCTTCTTACACCTACACTTTAAATTTCTTATTTTGTAGGATGCAGCAGATCCTTCCCCTTGTTCTTTTCCAAAAGAGGGACAAAAAAGGGAAAAGGAAGCAAAACAACACCTACAGCAAAATGAAGGCAGTGTTAAGGAGCAAAGGAAAGATGGACACAATTACTGCTATCAGAATGTTATACAAGCAAAGAAACTTGTTCCATGCCAGCCAAAACGAAATTATGTTGACACCAAAAATGGAAATAGTCACACTTTGCAATCCTCTGGTCTGGAACCCCATTATATTCTAAGGAAGGTACCAATGCATATAATGAAATTATGCACAACATACCAAAGATAATTGCAGTGCAAGAATCGTTTCATACCCAAATCTGGTCTATATAAAGGTGAGGTGTATCCTGCAAGCTGCTGATAAAAAGAGTACAACACAAATGAAGATAATAACTGAGTGCCAGATGGCATCTCATATACCCAACCTAGAAGAGGAAAACATGTTGCTCTTAGGAAATGGTAGCTACTCTGTTAAACATTATACAAATGAATCACCTTTTTTACATGAGGTGTACTCTTGCCATCAACATGGAGGTAACATTCAATATGTGTGGCTTTTCCAAATGACTTCGCTGACTGAGTTTTATCCTTTCTTATAATAAGGACATTAAGAAAAGGCAGAGCACTGTTGGCTTCTATTTCAATCATGAACTTAATAACAGGTCTTATGAAGCATTTTGGAAAACAGTTCTAGATACAGCACAATACAAACTGACCATGTGGCTCAAGCATGAAGATGGTAAGTTTCTGATAGTGTCATGTGGCTCAGAGTGGTTACAAAATTTTTTCAGTCACATCAATAGTCACAGACTTGCAATTAAGTTCATCAAAAAAATTCCATGGCAACAATAAATACTCTGCTCTTCATGGACACCTAGTATCCAAAAAGTTTGTCCACAACGATTTCAGTGAAATTCACTAACATGCGATGCTACATTCATTTTGAATCCAACCACCTACTTCATGTAAAGGGGCGAATCATTCATAGTTTGTTTAGAAGGATATTACCACTTACTATGAACGCCATGATTTAATCAATTTGGGATATTATCACACTGACTTCTTAAGCCAAACCCAATCAACCAATAGCTCACAGGTAACATGTTGTCCATGACAGAAATGAGAAACCTGAGAGACAGCACCAAAGCAATTCCCTTCCTAGCAAACTATGAAGTACAAGAAAAAATGTACACCCATCCATATCCACATATTTACACATTCATTTTGTGTACTGAATTTCACCAAATATGCCTGTATCACATACCAGGTTGACCAGGCCTGCTTTAAGCATTCTTCACAATATGAATATATCATTAGACTCTAGTAAAGAGACATTAACTACATTCCAAAAAGTTTCAAGAAAACTAGTTTTATTATTTATGGTGAAATAAACATATATATATATATATGCACACACAGGCACCTCCCAACTATAACGTGCTGCATTTGGTGCTGGACGCTACAATACTCTTGCCAACTGTTTTTGTATTTTAACTTTGAGTGGAAACATCACGCAGTTGAACAATTTTCTGAGTGCTTGCACTTGTGTTCACTGGCACCACCATGCATTAACTAATGGCTCAGCACAGTTGGTTGGCATTAGTAGCTGAAAGCAAGCAATTTATTGAGCTCCATACAGGTGGTACAGTATGATCTGTGCTTGGCTGATGACTACACTTTTCAAGGAAGGTGTGACAAATCACACCACCACACAAACATAATTTAATTTTGTGTTTGCAGGGGTATAACTTGCATTCTGTCTTGCGTGATTATTGTAGCATGGTTTTCTTTAGGCGGATTCTCTGAACCACAATTAGTCATGACGAGTGAAAAGCACAATAACAAGCTGATGTAAAGGTCAATAGGAACATGCTGTTGTTAGCAGTGAAGCTGAATGGCATTAGATGTGAGAATACCAGTTCAGTGCTGCAGAGCATTAGTTTGCATTATTGATATCACAAGTTGTTTTGCAAAATAAGGCAAAATCCATTAGTGTGGAGAGTTAGGAAATCCTTGAAGGGCTGGGAAATTAAATACTTCCTCATTACTTTAAATCTGATTGCAATACTGAAACATACCTGATGCTGGGTATTAATTATAGCTGAAGTATAAGCTGACTGTACAAATTAGATCTATGAACATTATTATTAACACATACAAACATACAATCAGACTGAAAAAATGCAGTAGATGTGTGAATGCAAATGTTCTATTGTACTGCAACTTCACTAATACTATGTAATGGTAATAAATTCAAACTCATTATAAGTGCATTTAGTTGGATTCTGTGTAATGTAGGGAAGAAATGGAATATATTTTTATTAATAAAAAAGTCCCCTCACTCAGTATTTTATCATTTAGTGCTGGCTTTTTCTGAAACAAATTAAATGAGCATTAAGTGAGGGATGCCCATACATACAGAGTATATATAATATTTAAATGAATATACATGCCAAAGCATTGCTTTGTGGTATAAAAACTTGAATCAGGGGTTTAGTACTTAAAAAAAATAATTTCCTCTATTAAAATTACAGTAAAATGTGCCAGTGAATATTGTTTTACCACAACAGCAGTTAATGGCTTTGTCCACAACACCAATGATAGTAATGAAAACCCTCATTTTTCTAGTCTCTGGTGCATACTTCAGATATTACTTGTTGACCTCCTCATCTGAGAGTGTTTATATTTTACAGACTTTTGGAAAAATTCCAAATTACCTGCACTGCCAACAGCTACAATCAGAAGCATCACAGAAGGAAACAGAAACCAACCAGTTCAAACCCAAGGGGCATTACATTACAGGGCCAGAAAGAGAGGCACTCCTTAAGGTGACAACCTATTTCTCTGCCACTTTCAATGTCAGTGGAGACGATTATACCCATATAATATACCAACAAAACAAGACTGGTATGACAGAACATGTAGATTGGTTAGGACTTATTATTTTAACAACTTATGTTTTATTTGTTTGAACATGTTTGGGTTATTGTACCTTGGTAGTGGTCAGTCAAATGAAAATACATTTTCTATGCTATAATACATGTTCTGTACATAAGCCATGTGCAGCTTGTTTGGGTAGCCAAGTTAATGCGACCAAAAAGGTATTACACAACAAATTATTAACCAACTGCAAAGTGGATGTCTATGGGCTGGATGATTGAGGTTGTTTCCATTAGGGACAGTCTTTTGCCCCTGTTCCAGACTGACACTGGGGCCTACACAGATTCCTGGCCAATGTGCTCTGGTAGTTCTTTCCCTGAGAATAACCAGAGTATACAATGGGCTTCGCATCTCCATTCAATGCAAAAGCTAAGAATATAAAATCCGGCATGGTGCTTATAAATATGGACAAACTGACTTCAGACTAGAAGTAGAGGTAAAAAAGTATTCCCTACACACATTATGAAGACATATATAGGGTGTGTCGGCATAGCTCCACTACCTGGCAGTAGACAGATGTAAGTGGTCAGCCTCATGTCCCACCTGCTTCACTCCTGAGGAAAGAGTCCTCCATGCCCATTGAATAGGAGGCTGGGTGGGCCCCAGAGCCAGTCTGGACATTTTGGAAAAGAGAAGAATCTCTTGCCCCTGCTCAGATTTGAGGCACAGATCATCCAACCCAGAGTTTAGTCACTACATTGACTACATTACTGCCACTCCCACTTAAGACCAGAAGTGAATCAGTAACTTTAGTCTAATACAAAAAATAAATTATACTTCATACTTCAAATAATTCTGAAGCCATTCCTACACACTATGAGGCATGTAAACTAAAGTAGAATATTATCAATATCATACGTGTAATTACTGATACTGTAAGTGAGAGTAAAAAGGTACAGGTAAAGTTGTTCTTGTCCATGCAAGGAGGAAGTAGAATTATAGCTCTACTCATCCTTAACCTCAGCACTTGATTTGGCCAGTAATGACAGTTATGTATCAAATTTTCAGGACCTGAAGCACAAGTGGGAAGAACTACAAAAAGCATACCAGCTATTACCGATTCTTACAGACACAATACCAAAGATACAGCATAAAACCAAACTTGATGAAGAACTGAAGCAGCTTGAGAAAGACATAAAAACCATTGAATGCCACCCAGACATTTATGTAACAGATGCTGCATGTACTGTGTTTAGTTCTAAAAGAGATTCTGACTAAACACACAGCCACAAAAATATACAAACTGCAGCCTGTCTTACTACTGTGATACAGGATACTGCAGGCTTACACATACAGAAGTAGAAGCAGAACTATATAACAATTACTGAAACCAACAATTACAGCTAACCTAACAGGAAATGTTTCATGTATGGTACATTATCTCAGGAAGTAAGTGTATGTTTCAAAGCTGATGAAGTGTAATGAATAAAATATGCATGTACTTATACTTTCAGTGCTGACATAAATATTTCCTTTACTTGTATGGTGAGGACAGAGTATCTTACATTAACACTGTTTGTCTGTCCAAGGTGGAGTGCATAGAAGAAAAACTGGACTATAGTAAGATGCAAAATTAAACTGCCAAATCATAAAGACATGTATACTGCCATCAGTATACATGTGCTCTACAATGATACATAAAGGTCAATAAGAAAATTTCTGTCAGGAAAAAAAAATGGCTTGGTACCTTGATATTAAGGTAACTGCCAATTATTTCAAGTTCCAATAGCCTAGCAGGTATCATTCAGAAACTGTTCTCTCTCCCCTCAGTCACAGCTACACAGATGGACAAGTCCATCTGGCTAAGAAAGCACAGAGGTGAAGGTCAGCCTGCTGTTTCACGCCATGCAAAGCTGATCACCTCACAACAACACTACTGCACTATCAAGTACAGTACTAATACTTCCTGCTTGTTGAGAGTTACCTCCACTACTCCACTGCTTCCCAACACTTTCTGCTGTGTGTGTGTGTGTGTGTGGATTCACGCCATGAACTCTTGGTATAATGTCAACTTGGTACACATTTTGGGATTTAAGACTTTATGGCCAAATCTGACAAGTAAAAAGCCTTATAACCAAATCCCCAACAAGAACACTTACCCTAACACAGAGCTGCGCATTGTTTTCATTGAACACACTACTACAGTGACCATACTGCTACTACAAATTGCCACAGTGCAAGTGAACTGTATGTGCACGATTATGCTCAAAACACAACCTGATGCACTGTTATATTGGCCATATTGTGTGTGACATGTGCCACAGGGACTGTGGCATAACAGTGGCAAATACCTACCTACTTACTTTTCAGAAAGGAAAACAGGCTAAAAAAAAATTGTTTTTAATTCATTTTTATCCTTTGAAAAGTCCAAAACCTCTAAAAATATCCTACTTCAAAAACTTCATTGTTACATCCTGATGTATTCCATTCACACTTCAGTACACTGATAGCAAGAGAAAGTTCAAGCAGAAGCACCAAGCAATGTTTTTATTCAACAAAAATTAATAACAACAGTCAGTTCTCACA
>Ga0123353_10010626_pt1 | contig 12858 bp, 10 predicted proteins | sample TergutLab28metaG_3_FD_92763 | JGI IMG/M metagenome (GOLD analysis project Ga0123353, IMG submission 92763) | Labiotermes labralis P3 segment gut microbial communities from Petit-Saut dam, French Guiana - Lab288 P3 | ecosystem: Host-associated > Arthropoda: Insects > Digestive system > Gut ...
CGCCTTCACCCTCGGCGGGCTCTTCGCCTTCACCCTCGGTGGGTTCTTCGCCTTCACCCTCGGTGGGTTCTTCGCCTTCACCCTCGGTGGGTTCTTCGCCTTCACCCTCGGCAGGCTCTTCGCCTTCACTCTCGGCGGGCTCTTCGCCTTCATCCTTCGCAGACCCTTCACCTTCGCCCTCGGCAGGCTCTTCGCCTTCACTCTCGGCGGGCTCTTCGTCTTCACTCTCAGCAGGGGCTTCGCCTTCGCCCTTGGCAGGTTCTTCGCCTTCGCCCTTGGCAGGTTCTTCGCCTTCACCCTCGGTGGGTTCTTCACCTTCACCCTCGGTGGGTTCTTCACCCTCACTCTCGTCGGATTCTTCGCCTTCACCTTCTTCAGAAGCTTGGTCTTGGCCTTCTTCGGGTGCTTCGCCTTCGCCTTTATCAATGTCTTCTGACATAGGGTTTGGATATTCATCTGCCATTTTATCAAAGGCTTCTGCACTTTCGTTGTTCCATGCTTCCTGAGTAGCTGCGCTTTCATTTTGATAAGAATACGCATCCCAATCACGAGTACCATCTGGATGCTCTGTTATGTCATAGCCCATATATGCATTGGGACGTTCTGAATCGTTGGATTTGAAAGTATCTTTGTTGGTAAACACTTGATCGCCACTTTGAAGTTGGGCAGCCTCACGATTTTCAAGCTGTTTATATGAACCACGATTAATGTTGGAATCCTGTGCGTCTAGATTTTCTGTTCCTCCTGATCCATCAAAACGATTTCCTATGAGATGTCCGCCATCATCAGTAGCACGACGATCTTCTCCTCCAGCTTCACGCTGTGCAGCAACGTCACGATTACCTTTTGCTAAAGTTAAATTACCTTCTGCATGCTTACCGTATTGCGTTTCTGCATATGTATAATCGCCGGATTTGTTTTCAGTAAATAGATTAGGATTGTTGAGGTCATTATGAAGGCTACGGGATTTATGTGAAGCACTGCCATTATATGCATTCCCGTGCGCATCTTCCAACCTGCCACTGTTAGGGTTTATTGAGTAGGTTCCCTTGACTTCGGTACCATTTACGTTATCAACCTCAGTAATGCTGTTGACATCTTTGTTTCCTTCAATTTTGTCTTTTTCGGTATTATTATAAACAGAATCGGTTTGGTCATTATATGGTTTTTCGGTTTTATGATCAATTTCCCCCTTATAGCACTTCACGTCACCAGAAGCTCCATTAACAAATCTCTCAGAAGCATCATCCCATTCTGCTTCCGTCATTCCCAATTGTGCTTCTTTGTCGACGCCAGCATCGGCAAGCTTCATTTCAAGGGTTTTGCCGCCATCCTGGTTAGCTAATCTTTCGGCATTATCTTCCCCATAATTGTCACCTGTAGTGCCAGTCCAAAATCGCGCCTCATTAGGTTTAGTCTTAAGTTTTTCGTCAACTCGTCCGCTATCAACCAATTCTTTGTATGTCATAATAGTCTCCTTAGTCGTCAGCGGACTATAACTTCATAACCCGAAATGGTTTCATTTGACTTTTCGAGATAAATACTTTCTTGTTGCTTTGCCCATTCAGTTATGGCAAAGGCGATTTGTTTTCTTTCATCAACAGAAAAAATCTGCGAACTGTTTAAGGCCTTTATTGAATTCAAATGACCACAAAATCCGTTAGGAAGTCTTTCTCCACTGATTGTTACAACCATCCCTTTGAACGCTGTGGTTTCGTCAAGTTCAATTCGTATCTCGCCAGAGTTTCTTCCTATAACTTTCATGATGAAATCCTCCTAAAAAGCCGAATTACTGCCGAACAAAGCCTGTAACCTTATCCGGCAGTATTTAGTTATTCAGTCTACCTTCCACTTCGCAATTCCGAAGTCACCCAGTGCCTGAATATCATTTATCATCGCGCCGACTTCACAGATAGCGGTATCTGTCGCGCTGGTAGGGAGAACCTCCGAGAATCCACAGTTGACGCCGCTGTTGCCGCGCCCAAGTAACTTTGCAAGAAGCCCAGAACCTATATCCGCCTGCACAAGAATTGCCTCTCCTGCGCCGCCTTTCCCTTTGACACTAATGCTCAGGTTTTCTTTGAAAGAGAACAGGAACATCGCGATTAGCTCAACCACCAGAGAAATAACGACGAAGATAAGCATGAAACTTCCATCGCCGCTACGTCCGTAATAGCTGCTACCGAATGGGTTCAGCGATGAAAAGAAACTGCCGCCTGCAACCCCGGTAAACAAACCAACACTGGCCGCACAGGAGAGCATTTTCAGGAAGAATCGTTTCTTGAGAATAAAAAACGGAATAAGAAGGGGTAGGCCAAACAGCAAAGCAATAGTGATACCGGCGGCAATATTTTCGTTGGAAATCAAGCCACTAATCCCACCAAAGATTGCATTGACAAGCGTCACTACCAACGCGCCGAAAATGAAGTCGAAGCCGCCGAACCGCCAATCCTTCCGCAAGTCCAAACCGCCGATCTCGGAAATGGCGAACTCTTGCTGGAATAGCGTCCGGCCCATCAACGATTTACCGTTAGCGCGGAAAATCACTCGTTTGTTGGTCACTTGTAACCGACCCTCGGCGCGCTTGAATTGCCAGCGCGTACGAAGAATCGCGACATCATATTGGCGTACAGGAATTTCTCCCTCGTCTTGTGCGATGCTTTCCGGGACAATCTTGCGTCCTCGCTCATAGATGTCGGCTTGCGAGCCGGTAGGTTCGTCGATGCCCATTCGGGCTTTCATGCCTGACAATGTTCCCGATGGAAAGACCGCTGCGTTGCAGGTGCATTGATCCAATGGATTTCCGCATTGCGAACAGAATTGAGCCATTGATATGTTCCTCCTTGTTAATAATATAGACTATATGAATCAAACGAAACTATTTTCCAAGCGCTGTCCTCATAGGCGAAGTAAAAACGAACAGAGCCATCCCTTTCGCCTGATGAGGCTTCTTCTATCGCCTCTCCCGACCACCAGTCATTGTATATCCTCACGTAACTATACTTGAAACTCACATCACAGCGATACCTCCCATCGCGATCCAGGGAACTACTGTAGGTTTCATCGCGAGAACTCTTAAAAGAAATGGATTTCAAGCCAGTACCATCGTCCATTTTAACGTGTGAGGCCAAATTGATGTACCGCTCTTGAATCCCTTTTCGCTGTTCCGGGTTAGTGGTCAGGATATTAGCGATATTTTCGATGGACATCATCTCGCCTTTTTTGACGGCACTTTGTACCATAGCAGCAAAAACATTATAAGTGTTCGTTGCGAGTTTTGCGCGAATACTTTCTTTCACTTCGAAATTGTTCAAAACCTCGTAACTGCTGCTTCTGCTCAGAGAAATCTCAGCCGTGACATCCTCAAAAAGATCGCTAGTTGCCGTTAATGTGTGGTTACCTCTAAAAGCTGCATCAACGACATACACTTTCAAGTTTTCATATGAGTCCGTTGTATTGTCACGTTGAGTAAGGGCAACACCGTCAAAGGTAAGATTAATCCCATCGGGAGCATAGATGATATATTCTCTGACAATAAGGTCATCCAGTCCTACCTTATAACTGTTGTAGAATAGCAGCTGCTTTTTATCCTGACGCACAAGGCTCACAGTGAAACGTTTTTGTGAGCTCTCACCGCGTAGGATATAATTCACCTGATACTCTTTTGAAATCTGACTGGCGTCGTTGCCCGATCGCCCTTTGTTAGGATTGACAATCTCATAACTGGCAATATCCATGTTGGAGAAATTCTCCTGCCTCATGTGCTCACTGAATGCCTGTTTAGTGAGGAATTGTGACTTCGGTAAAGAAAGGTAGCTGTATGCTTTTTCATAGTTCCCAGCGACGTAGCTTTCAAAGTATGCCTTGACAATCCGTTGGGGGTTCGTTAGCTCGGATCCCGCTATAACCAAAGCGACAGCAGCGGCTACCAATGCTGCCACGATAATTATCAGCTTCTTTGTTTTTTTGCTCATTGTTTTTGCTTTCGAAAGATCGACATTTCTGAGCCTCTGCACAGCTATCTTCCCTAGCTGGTTATACGCAGAATCATCGAACACGCTTAGTGAAGGCTGCTGCTTTGTTGTGACTTCCAACTTTGCTCCGCAACTCTCACAGAACATCCCCGCGCTACTGTCCTCGTTCTTGTGCCCACATTCTTGACAAAACATTGCAGTTTCCTCCTCGTTTATATAATGCATTCTTTTGTGTCGATATCTACTCAACAGAACATACGATACTCAATCGTGCCTATCGTTGGCAATAGACGATTCACTCCATCCCGCTAAAACCCTGAAGATATTTAATCAATAAATCCGGTCTAATTCCCAGCGGTCTTGCCGCGGAACTTGTGGGCGGAGTCTTGTTCCGCGGTTCATACCATTGATCGCGCTCATTGTAAGTCAATTATTGCTTGTTTGTCAGGTGTTCTGGTTTAAAGGTTGTATACTGCATCGATAAATAAATAACATTATCCCCCATAAGTTTGTTGGAAATGTGATTCTGCAATTTAATGTGATCCCTGTTTTCTGGACAATTTTGAATACTGGTGGTTTCAAAAATTAAAATGTATGATGCATAACGGGGTAACTGGATGCATGGGTTTCAAAAATAAGACAGAATATGCCGAAAGTAGGATTAACGGCGCTATTATATCGTATGAAAAGCGGGGGCATCAGGCCGAATGTATTTTCTCTTTTTCAGGGCAGCTTTGCTGAGGATGAATCTGTCGACAAGATATTACAACATTCTACTGCGCTTTTAATTCTAAAAAGAAATATAAAGAAAAAAACTCATATTCTCCCAAAGCCAGCGATTATTTCTAAAACGAGCTCGCTTCGTTCTGTGTCAACGCCCACAACTTTTTTAACTTCGTATCAGACAAACTGAATGGCTCCACCACGCTCGAAGCACTTTGCCAGACAGACATCAGGGACGATGGTGGCTTAAAGCAAATAACTTGGATGGGATTGTTTTTCTACTCATTGTAAGCTTAACGGACCAATTTTTGGTTTTATATTCTTTGCTATAAAGACAATTACTTCCTCCGGAGTAGGCGTTTCACTTTCTTTCGGAATCTTAGCCCAATACGCCTGCACTGTCGGATCAGGGTTAGCCATTCCAATGTCAATTGCATTTTCAATCTCTCTTCGAACTTCCGCAGCACTGATACCTTTTTGCACTGCGAGTTTTTCTATTGCTTTCGCTCCATCGGACTTTCTCATAATGATCCCCTCCACACTCTGTTTCTCCAACCTTTACCATTATAATCAAATGCATTGCCGATTGTCAAGGAAATCGTCAATAGATTTGCCGAATTTCGCATGTATTCGGGAATATACTTATATGCGAGGTGGTAAAGCGATGTTTGAAGATTTTTTCTATGACCGTTTAACAAAGCTTAGAATGGCGAAGGGCGTTTCACAGCGTGAAATGAGCTTGTCCATGGGGCAAAGCGAAGGCTATATGACTAAAATTGAAAGCCGGGTATCATTGCCGTCAATGACGGTGTTTTTCTATATTTGCGATTATTTCGGGATAACCCCTCGCGACTTTTTTGACGATGAAGTAAATAATCCCGCTCTGCTTCAGCAGGCATTTGACGGACTAAAAAAATTAAGTGATGATGACCTCACATTGATTTTGGGTAATATCAAACGTCTACAAGAAAAATAGAGACATGCAGAATGCTGAACATTGACACAAATGATATATAAACTGATATGCGAGTAAAAACAAAATAAAGGAGAATCACATGCCGTTTTATGACCTGCGCTGTCCCAAATGTGAAAAAGAATACAACATTTATGCCTCTATAACGGATAAGACCGAAAAACGTATTCCATGCCCCGATTGCGGTTCCTTTGATATGGAAACTCTGTTCAAAGGTGCCCCGGCGTATATCATACGCTCAAAAACACAGGAGTGCCCAAATCGGCATGTCTGCGGTTCAGGCTGTTGCCATGGAGGGGATAACTGAAAATATTGACAATGACGAAAAACAGCTATACAATAGTAAAAACAAAAAAGGAGTGATTTTATGCCTAAAATAAACAAAAAGCTTTTTGCGTGGGTACTCGCATTTGCTGTGCTTACAACAGCGGTTTTCGCGCTTGGCTTCGCTGTCTACGCCGAAAGCACCGGCAACGTCATCGACTTGGGCGACGATAACCCCACGCCGGATTCCGGCAACGGCTGGAGCTTCGCGAAACTCGGTTCCTACGCCGGTATCTACACTGTCACTGGAGATGTTACGATAACCGGCTCGACCGGAACCGAAACGGACCAATACGCAAACATCATCAAGATCGCGCCCGGCGCGAATGTGAAAGTCACCTTGGATAACGTGACAATTATAACGGCATTCTACTGCGCCTTTGATATGGATGGCAGCGCAACAGTCGAATTGACGATTATCGGGGATAATACGCTTATGAGCGGATCGGCCCGCGCGGGCATTCAGGTTCCCCAGGGTTCTTCGCTGATCATAAACGGCGGTGAAACGGACAGCCTCACGGTGACCGGCGGCGATAACAGCGCCGGAATCGGCGGCGGAACCGCCTCGGTTTCCTCCGGAAGCAGTTGCGGGTCCATCACCATAAATGGTGGCGCGGTCACAGCGTACGGAGGCTCATACTCCGCGGGCATTGGCGGCGGATACGGGAAGCCGGGTGGAAATATCGCCATAAACGGCGGAACGGTCAATGCGTTCGGCGGCAAATACGGCGCGGGTATCGGCGGCGGAATTGGCCAAAGCGGCGGTATTATCAATATAAACGGCGGCACTGTCAAGGCGACGGGCGGTGACGGCGGCGCGGGTATCGGCGGCGGCACAAGCGGCGAGGGCGGCAATATCACCATAGAAGCCGGGGCGAAGATCGCGGCTGTTGGCGGAAGCGCGTCAAACTACGGCGGCGCCGGGATAGGCAGCGGAGGTATCAGTAGTTCTGCGTCTCCGCCGAGCGGCAATATCCTGATTGACCCGGATGCTGAGGTAACAGCCACAGGCGGTATCGGCACAGCTTACGGCAACGGTGCTAACGTGGGCGGCGGCGGTCACGGTTATAACGGCACCCACAACTACGACGGCGATATGTATCCGGGTTATTACACAATAACAGCTGCGGCAGGCCCGAACGGGACAATCGCGCCTTCCGGCAATGTTATCGCGGTTGAAGGTTATAATAAAAACTTTATAATCACGCCCGATTCTGGTTATGCGGTTGCTTCCGTGACAGTGGACGGCGAGGTTGCAGGTGTGAATAACAGTTACCGTTTTATAAATATCACAGAGGCTCACGCGATTGAGGCAGCGTTTTGTGAAAAGCCCGACGAAGAGAAAATCCCCGTATCCTGCTTTGATAGGATATTACGCTTCCTGCAAATGCTGTTCGATTGTATCTTGGATTTCATCAAACTTTTTTAGCGATTCCTAATATAAGAACAATTTCTTATTGAAAATAAGCGCCAAGCCGATTCATCTCGGCTTGACGCTTATTTTTTATGGGTTATACCTGTTAGGATATTGAATTGCATGATCGGTCGTTTTTCGTAGAACAAGCTATTCTACGAAAACCTAAAACCAACCTCTAGCAGCCGAAAGGCTGTTTTCTTTTCGGAAATGCATGGCTATCGCGACAAATTAAACCATGTATCTCGCCTTAGCCCTCGCTCATTTAGCTTTGTCAAGAAGGTAGTATGCCGTACAATTTCATACATTGCAAGCAAAATTTAAGTCCGCTCCGAATTTTTCTCGGAACGGGCTTTTTTCGTTAATGCGCTCGTATGGTTGCAATCTAACGGCGAGCATATAAGTATAGCTATAATCGTCATATGCAAGGACAGCACCTCTAGCGGCCTTCCGTCATAGAAGGCCCACCAGGATACCATTCTGGGCCTCTCGCGGATTACTTCTTCTCCTTGTCCGCATCAACTTTTATGTTTTGTCCGGCTGCCAGCATAACCCGCTTCTTATACCGCGGCAGTGCAACAGAAAGCTCCCGTTCGCCGATGTTGGTCAATTCCAGCCCTCCGTCGCTTTGAATGCGATAAGAAATGCCGTAGTTCTCCAGCGTCACTGTTCCCGTCCCGATCAGCGGATTTACAATCAAATCGCAGTCAAATCCACGCCGCACGCCCAGGTAATGGCAGATAAGCACATAAAGAAAAACATTGGGGTATTCGTAATACAGAGAAGCCCCGTGCCAGTTGTGTTCGCCGTCTTTTCCGGTATTGTAGTAGACATAGTTCATGTCATAGCGCTCGCCCATCAGGTATCCGTCCAGTTTCGCTTGCTCCGCGACTTGCGTCAGCTGGCGGAGGAGAGACGCGCCGTCGCCCTTGAAGGCAAGATATTCCGCGTCCCAGCACCAGTAACGCCCCGCCGCACAGAGGTCATACGGACCGGCAATGCCGATCTCCGTACTTGTGTAATCCTCAATTTTCGCGGCAACAAAGCTGGGGAACTTTTCAAATATATCACTGTGCATTGCGACCGTTTCTGCGCACTGCTTTGCCTGCGCTTCGCTTGTTAAACCGAACAGTTCCGGCAGCCTGTTTGCCAGCAGATGGATGCGGTCGTGTTTTTGCCAGGCGGAGTCTATCCAGTCAATATAGCGGTTATTTTCGTCATCCCAAAAATGATTGACGGCTGCGCCCAGCCTTTGCGCCAGACCAGCGTAGCGGGTTTCCTGCTCTGACCTGCCAGCGAGCGCTTCCAGCTTTGCCATCAGCCGGAAAGCGTTGATCGCGAAGCACTGCGCCTGGGTTACAGGGCCGTCCTTTATGACTTGATCTTCATAATACACGTGAGAATCCAACAGACCATCGGGACGGATAAAGCGTTCTATATAAGCGCAATTACGCTCCAGCGCGTCTATATTTTTGCGGATAAAATCAATATCCTTGCTCATACAATAATAATGATACATGCCCTCCACAAACTCTATGTTCGCCGTTACGCGGAACATCTGCGCATTGGCTTTCAGGTCGCGGCTCCTGCGCCAGACATTATATTCCCGTTTGCGGCTGGGCTGTACCGCGCAGACATTTCTGGACAGGCCCTTTTTATCCTCCCGCATGATTTTCATTTGCAGCTCCAGCATACGGCGAATCAGTTCCGCCTCCGCCTTGCCGCCCACGGCAAAACGCCCCTTCATATGAAATTCATGGTCTACAGCGGGGTAGGTGCCCGCATAGGCCTTTTTGTTGAGGGTAGAAAGCACATAGCCCTCGCGGATGTCCTTCTTCTTACGCAGGAAAGTGCGCTCAGCTATTTGCGGCAGCAGGTTATCCCAATAAAAGCGGGCGTAGGCCTTCTCCAGCATGTCGCCGTGTTCCATTTCCAGCCGTATCCCCTTGCCGAAAAAGTCGCAGGCCGGGCGGGCGGGATATTCCTTTTTCTCATAGCCACCGGCAAAGTCAACACGTACGCCGCCGCCGGATTTCTTCACTTGGTAGCTTCCGCCGTGTAATTGCAGGGCGTTGCCCATTTCGGGGTTTGCCGGCAGTATCCACAGCAACGTGTCGCCACCAAACTTTTTGGGCTGGTAGTGCGGCGGGATGATAAAACTGCCCTTGCTTTCAAAGCCATATAGCAGATAATTATTCATCTCTTCTTTGGATATAAGAATCGTGTTTTGATCAAAAGTCATGTCAATACAACTCTCTCTATGTTTTGTTTTTAAGCATGAGTCGCCTGATATTCGCAACGCGCCGTTGGCCAAAGGTTTTGCCGGCCGCCGCGATGTTTACAAGCGCGATATACAGCCAATTGAATCCCGGGCGCTTTATTTTTGCCGCATTGACTGGTGTCGGCATAAAATCAGCAGGTTCGCCGATGCGCAGAGCCAGTCCCGGTTCCGAGAAATCACCGGGATGGTTGCGGCGCATGCCGGTTTGCTCAATCCACGCGCCGTCAAGGATAAGGGTGTTTCCGCTGATTTGTATTTCATCTGTTATATCAGTAAAATTATCCTCTATTAAATCTTTGGCGTAAACGCGTTTTCCCTCAAGCGCTTGGTCAAACACCAGCGCAAGTGATTTGTAATGTCCGAAAATGCCGATTACTCCGCTGTTCCCGCCAAGTTTCCAGCGAACATCCGCTTTGGGGGAATAGTAACCACGCTCCGGCGTTACGCGCCCCAGGGTGGCAATACTCAGCGCGCCGCTCGGATTGCGGCTCGTCACAATGTATGGCGGAGTTTCGTCACAGGGCGTCACTTCGGGCGGCGGATCATTGCGTGAAATGACAAGCGGTGCGCGCTGGGTTGTTTCCTTGCCCCGGCAAAGGTTTTTCTGCCAGGTCTCGTCCGGCGTGAAATTCCAGCTGTCCTCCCCACGTTCCGGCGATATGTATGTATCTCCAATTTCCGCTTGAAAGGCCGGGGCGAAACCCGTCTGCCAGCGCACGGCGCGGAGCACCTCGTCCAGTTGACGGCGGGCGGGGCGTGTTTCGGGAAAGCGGCCCTCCCCGCCGAACGCCCAATTCGGCCCGCTGTTGGTGGCGTTATCCCCGATACCGTGGCGCATGACGCCGAATGTAAGCCCCAATGCGGCGCTGAGATACAGCTCATCCTCCGCGTTAATGAGCCCCATGCATCCGGGCTTGATTTTTACGGGATGCGAAAGCAAGGCCGCGACACGGGAGAGCGTAGTGGGAATAGACAGGGCGAAGGTCACGTCGTAGGTGCGCAATACATCGGAATAGCTCAGACGGTAACGCTGCGCCGCCAGAGCCTTTCGGCTCTCCTCTCCGTTTCGTGAATTGTAAGGGAAGCGCATGAGAGCGTGTTCCATAATTAGCTCAGGGTATATTTTATCTTTTAATTTGGATAAGATTTTACGGTGGCGGTCGGACATATCATATTCGCCCCAGTCCACCTTCCAGTAGGCAATCCCGGCGTATTTGCTCCACTCCATACGAATGCGCCAGAACTCCCAGAAGCTTTTGTTCCTGCCTATTACGTCGTTTCCATAGGAAATTGACGGGCTTATCCAAACGCCAAGTCCTTTCCATCCCAGTGATTTTACTTTATCAACAAGGGTTTTCAGCCTTTCGGGAGGCGTATCGCCATAGCCCGGAAACTTCTCCTCGCTCAATTGGCAGGAGCCAATATATGGCCTGAACCAGACACTCTCAGGCAGGGTGCCGCCGCGGCTGGAGCCGACGTCCCAGCCGTCGTCAAGCAGCAAAAACAAATCTTTTCGCACTTGCGGGTAGGCTTTGACTGCGATGCCGTTCTCGCCGAAAAGCAGCTCGTCGCAGAGGATGTCGCGGGTTTGCAGGCCCTGTATGCTGCAATGGTTTGGCAGCCAATACATTAAATGCCAGGTGCAAAAATAGTTTGGGGTGCTTTGCATCGTATCCCTCCTATAAAGTGCTACGTGTATACCAAATTTCAAATGCTTTTATGTGTTTTATATTTCCGTGCATCTGCTCTTTCCTTATGAGTAATCCATATCCCTGAATACAAACCAGCAAAGCCCATTTCGTAGACGCTGGTCGTCAAGGACTAGCTCAAATGATGATTCTCATCCGTCAGCGTACTACCCCGGCGGAGCGTGATAAACCGTTTGTCCTGAATTTTTGGTAAGATCATATTTAGCTGCCATTCAAGTCACCGCTCACCGTATCATACGGCCAGTCAATGATGCCGCCGAAATCATAAACATTTGTGTACACCATGCCGAGGAGTTCATTAGCGGCGATTTCGCTCCTGCGCCCGCTGCGGCAATAAATCAGGATAAGCGCCGATTTGTCCGGCAGCTCGGCGGCGGCCCGGTCACTGATTTCATAATCCGGAATGAGAATAGCGCCGTCAATTCGTTCTTCAGCATATTCCTCATCCGTGCGGACATCCAGCAGGATATACGGCTCACCGCTATCCATCAGGTCCTTTGCTTCTTTTGCGATTATCTTTTGATATCCGGCGGCAGTGCTGCTTTCCGGCGACGTGGTTGTCGTGTCCGTGTTGTTATCATCGCAGGCACATAACAGGCACAGGCATAAAAGCATAATAAAAGTGACACCCTTTTTCATATTCATTTTCTCAATGCCTCTATGATATCCGTCGCTTTGGGCGGACAGCCGGGTACGTACATCGCGAATCCACGGGTGCAGCTCCCAATCCCTATGCCGTCGCCGCTGTTTCCTTGAAACTCACCTACTCATTTTGGTAGATTAAGACTGGTGCATTCTGAGTCTTCGTTGTGCCGTCTCCAAGCTGACCATGGTTATTTTTACCCCATGCCCATAAGGAACCGTCTTCTTTTATGGTAAGGAAGTGGTCGCTGTACATGGATATTTGAACAATCGAACCCATAATTTCAACATAACCTTCTCCGGAACTTAAGTATAGCTTGCCATTTTTGGAAAGCAGCATTTGCGCGTTGTCACCGTCTATTACCTCTGCAATTCCATCAATATTATTTGTGTACGCTTGACCAGGCATCGTAGCCTGCCCATTCCTTGCTTCGCCCCATGTCCACAATGTACCGTCTTTTTTTATTACCGATGAATGCAAATAACCGGCGGATATTTGGATGGCGTCTTCCATGATTTTTTTCGGCCTTACGGCACGCTCAACAGTATTATCCGCATTTCCCAACTGCCCGGCTTGATTGCTTCCCCAAATCCATACCGTGCCATCTTTTTTAAGCGCTAGACCGTGATGCGCACCAGCGGCGGCCGCAGAGACGCCGTCCATTATTTTAACCGGTACACAGCTATATTCTGTGGTTCCGTTGCCCAAATTTCCGTGTTTATTGATACCCCAAGTCCATAATGTGCCGTCGGTTTTCACAGCCATGCCCCAATGCTCGCCAAGGGAAACGCTTTCTACATCATCCAGGATTTTATAA
>Ga0123353_10010627_pt1 | contig 12858 bp, 10 predicted proteins | sample TergutLab28metaG_3_FD_92763 | JGI IMG/M metagenome (GOLD analysis project Ga0123353, IMG submission 92763) | Labiotermes labralis P3 segment gut microbial communities from Petit-Saut dam, French Guiana - Lab288 P3 | ecosystem: Host-associated > Arthropoda: Insects > Digestive system > Gut ...
ATCACTTTCCGCACGCCGCCAACGGATAGTACCGGCATTGCCCATATCAAAGAACACGCTGTCCTTGCCGGAAGCGAACGCTTTCCTACCAAAGAACCCTTCGTCGATCTCCTCAAAGGCTCGCTCCAAACCTTTTTGAACGCTTTTACTGCCGATGACCGAACGATCAAAAAATATCCTGAAATCCTGATGTAGGAAGATTGCTATTATGCGATTGATTCCGATAAAGAATGAAATCACAAACAGATTTTTGTAAAGGCAGAATCATCTGCTGTTCTTGCGGTGTAACAAAATCGCCCATTCGCTCTGTACCGCATTCGAGTCGATTTAGAATTGTTTTGATTGCTTCGTTACTTCTGTCAACGCCAATCCAATTTCGCCCCATTTCCGAGGCGGCTTCCAGTGTCGTTCCCGATCCGGCATAACAATCCAACACGAGATCACCCGGATTGGAAGAAACACCGATGATTCGTTTCAACATTGCAAAATTCTTTTCCGTCGGATACCCTGTAATACGGATATTTTGGTTGTGAGCATCACGTACATCTGTCCAGATGTCCTGTACAGGAATGCCCTGACTATCATCCAAGTAGATTTTTTTTCTCGGATTGCCCGTTGGTGACCAATAGATTTCACCGTTAGCATCCATTTTATCGAGCGTCGCAGGTTTGTATTGCCAATGTTTTCCCGGCGGTGGCAACTTGCCTCGCCATTCTTTTCCTGTTTCTCCGTTTCGAGAACCCGGGGCATGCACGGGGACTTTTTTGTAGCGGCGACCATTTTCATCAACACTTGGATACTCTTTCAAAGAGTTACATTCACTCCAAGGTTCTACTGGGCGGTTCCAAACATATGAGTCGCTCTTGGTGTAGAATAAAATGTAATCCGACACGTTTCCATAAGTTTTTCGCGTGTAATTCTTTGGGTTGCATTTTTTTCGAGTGATGCAGTTGCGATAATTCTTGAAGCCGAATATCTCGTCTAATATGATGCGGAAGTGAAATACCATGTTTTCGTCCAAATGCAAGTAGAGCGAACCGTCCTCTGCCAGAAGACGATGGATCAAGACCAAACGTTCACGCAAAGATTCAACGAACTCCATTCCTACTAGAAAATCATTATACGCATATCGTTGCTCCCGTGACTCGAAGAAAGCCCCCGTGGCAAATGGAGGATCAATGTAAACCAATCGTACCTTTCCAGCAACTTCTTTATCGGCGTGCAAGGCGGCTAGAACGCCCAAATTATCCGCATGATAAAGACGATTTTGCCCTACTGAATAGCGTGAACTGATTTTGTACTCTTCCGGTACGGTAGCCAAAATACTTTCGACCGGTTTTTTGCCGCTATATTGCAACGAAAACGTTCCGATAGCGAACGAGGGTTTTATCGATTTTTTTATTTTTTTAGGAATTGGTACAGCCATTTTCAAGACATCAACCATGTTGATGATATACGTTCGGCAATCATTCGCAAGGTAACAACTTTTACGCGTCCTTTCCACTGGGACTCAATGTTTGCATAATCATTCCACATTGACCCCAACAACAATCCGAGACCGTCGTTGACATAAATTACTTTCAGGCGGGACATTTGGTGAGCGTCCGCATAAGCGATAATTTCGCCAGCAACTTCACGATACTGTCCCGGTCTGTCATCTTCTTGTGCGCCTCCTCGATCAGAATCATATCGAGCCAGTCCAATGGCAAGCATCGTTTCGCTGTCTTTGATTACAAAATCAACAGGTCTATCCGGTTTGGTGTAATCCGAAAAAACTTGTCCCAAAAGGACATCTTTACCCGCTCGCTCTGGTCCGATGATAGTCAAATCCGGGTACTGGCTTCGTAGAATTTCAAATAGTCGCTCCGTTAAATCATAGCCTTTTTTCCCACGATCCTTATATTCCCAAAGCACCGCGCATAACGCTTCGTCTGGAACAGGTCGTCCCCCAAATTTTTGCTGTACCTCCGTAATACATCGAAAACTGTCGCCAAACTCCGCGCAGATTTTATCCGCATCGCATTTCCTTTTGAGCATTTCAACTGGAGTTTCGGGGCTTACGTATTTTTTGAACACTCTACATAATTGCGTTCTCATCCATTGGTTTGGGGTTGCCATTATCGTCTTAAAGAAATCTGTGGACGAGTGAGATGATTTTAGTAATTTATCGAACGTAACCAGTACAGGCGTGTACAACTGACAAGCATCAACCAGAATGTCTGGATAATACTCGCCTGATGCCAATGTGATCCAAGACCGAGCGTCTTCCTTGTAGTCACCGAATGATTTTTCGTTCGCCATAACACCAAATTTTGCCGATTTTGTGCCGAAAGTCAAGTGGTGCCAAAAACGTCCTAGATTGCATTTCCGCCGCTTTTCCGGTACAATACGTCTTTCGCTATCCCTCGATACGCACCAAAAACATGAAACGGATTTCCCTAACCACCCTTTTTTGTACAACCGCCCTTTCGGCTACCACAACCTTGACTTACGCACAAAACGATATGCAACAACCGCCCCAACACCCCCACTGGAAACTCCAATGGACATCCCCCGTCGAAGAAATTAAGTCCACCGCCTATCTGTTCCTGCACGAAAAGTCAGGAGCACCACTCCTGTATCTGTCCAACGATGACGATAACAAAGTCTTCAGCATCACCTTCCGCACGCCGCCAACGGATAGCACCGGCATTGCCCATATCAAAGAACACGCCGTCCTTGCCGGAAGCGAACGCTTTCCTACCAAAGAACCTTTCGTCGATCTCCTCAAAGGGTCGCTCCAAACCTTTTTGAACGCTTTTACCGCCGATGATCGGACGATCTATCCTGTTGCCAGCCGCAACGATAAAGATTTTACCAACCTCATGACCGTCTATCTCGACGCGGTCTTCTTTCCGCTCTCCAAAACGGTGCCGGAAATTCTGATGCAGGAAGGTTGGCACTACGTCCTCGAAGACGGCACGCTCTCCTACAATGGCATTGTCTATAACGAAATGAAGGGGGTGTACTCCTCGCCGACGAGCATTCTCTATCGGACAATTCAGAAGTCGATGTATCCCGACTCGACTTATGCCCACGACTCCGGCGGCAATCCCGATGATATTCCCAAGTTGACGCAGGAAATGTTTGCGGCATTTCATGATACTTACTATCATCCGTCCAATTCGATGATCTTTTTGTACGGCGATGGTAACATTGAGGAACACCTTGCGTTTTTGCACGATGAGGTTTTGCATCGATTCGATAGCCCTGATGTTACTGGGTTGCCTTCGTTACAAGGTAGTCAACCGACCGCCGGGCGGTTGGTCGGCGGTAGCCGACAGGAACAACTAGACACGTTTCCGGGAGACCAGTCGGCTATCGCCGACGTTGCCGCCCGGCGGTCGGCAACCTACCTTCAGAACGGAATTGCCTGCGTAATCCCCCAACCCCCCTTTGCCGCTCCCAAGGACATCACTGCCGAATACTCCGTCGATCCCGGTGAATCGACGGAGCAAAAAACGTTTTTGAGCATGAACTATCTGCTCCCGACCGACTTGGAGAATGTCGAACGCAGTTACGGACTCGACCTGCTGACATACATTCTCGTCAACAGCGAAGGGGGACCACTCCGCCGGGCATTGCTCGACGCGGGGATCGGACTTGATGTTGAGGCGGGTTTCGACAGTTCAATTTTGCAACCCTGCTTTTCGATCATCGTCCATAATTCCGATCCTGAAAAGAAGGAGCAATTTCTTGATGTGCTCAATACGACACTCAAAAAACTGGTCGCCGAAGGAATCGACCGAAAAATCATCGAAGGGGCGATCAACCGCACAGAATTCGTCCTTCGGGAATTTCAAATTTCCGGTTTTCCCAAAGGTCTCGCGGTCAACATGCAAGTGCTGGAAACATGGACGTATGGCGGCGACCCATTGAGCCATCTGCGTTTCGAGCCGATTCTGGCAAATATCCGTGCCGAAGTGAAAAACAACTTCTTCGAGAACTTAATCCAAAAGTACCTGCTGGATAATCCGTCGCGGGGCTTCGTGATGCTCCAACCCCGGCAGGGACTCGAAGCGGAACGAACCGCACAGCGAGAAGCGAGACTTGCCGAAATCAAGGCGGGCAAGTCGCCGGAACAACTCGAAGCCATTGTCCGGCAAAGGGAAGTGCTCATCGAACGGCAGCAAGCACCGGACAGACCCGAAGATGTCGCCAAGATTCCCCGATTGACTCTCTACGATGTCGATAGGAAAGCGGAAGATATACCGTTTAGCATGTACGGCGAGTACGTTCCGCTTGCAAGGATTTTAATGAATACGCCGCCAGGCGCGCCATGGGGAAGGGTTTTCACGGGCACGCCGATTGTCAATGTCGAAGTTGACACAAACAAAATCGCTTACGTTACGGTTTTGTTTGAATTACGTCCGTGGACAACATGGACGACGGAGACAACGGACAACCCCGCCGCATTATCCTTCTTTGCCAGTGTTTTAGGACGATTGGACACGGAAAATTATTCCTTTACCGATTTGAGTAGCGAGATCGACCTGCACACCGGCGGTATCGGTACGGGACTGTCGGTAACTTCCATTCATGGAGAGTCTGACCATTTCAATCTTCATTTGACAGCGCGGGTCAAAACAACGTTGCCGAAACTGGAAAGGGGACTTGAACTCGTCCACGAGATTTTAGCCAAGACAAAGTTTGATGATCTTGACCGACTTAAAGAAATTGTGCAGGAGCACCGCGTCGGTTTGGAGCAATCGTTGATGTCTTCGGGACATTCGTTTGCGCGTACCCGTGCGGCTTCTTATTTCTCGAAGATCAACAGATACCGGGATGAAACTGGCGGACTCGAACATTACAAGTTCCTCGTCAACTTGGAAAAAAACTTTGATACCGAAGGACCAAAATTTGCGCAAACCTTGAAAACCTATGCAGAAACATTGTTCTTTGAGAAAAATGCGCTAACGGTTGTTACGCTTCCGAAAGAAGATTTTGAATCAGTGAAGCCACTCCTGATAGACTTTGACACGAAGTTTCCCGGCAAGATTTGGAGTTCTGGAAAAATACTTTCACCACCGCAAATGGAACAAGCAAACGAGGCGGTAGTAATTCCCTCCCGCGTCCAATACGTCGTCCAATCGGCGGACTTTCATCGTGCGGGTTTCAAGCACAACGGTCGGATGTTGGTGTTGTCGAACATATTGCGAACGGGCTACCTTTGGAATAATGTTCGGGTACAGGGCGGTGCCTACGGCGGCGGTTTTACGGCGGATCAGAACGGTGTCTTTTCGCTCTGGTCGTTCCGCGACCCGCATCTGCGCCGGACGGTCGATGTTTATCAAGGCATTGCCGACTACTTGGAGAACTTGGAACTCACTGACGAAGAGTTGGCGAATGCAAAGATCGCCACCATCGGTTCGTTGGACAAGCCGCTGACTCCGAGCGAAAAAGGGGGGCGAGTGATCGGCATGCTGCTCTCCGGCTTGACGCAAGAAGACATTCAACGTGAGCGGGACGAGGTGCTTGCTACAACGGTAGAAGACCTTCGCAAGTTTGCCGCGATGTTCCGTGACGGTATGGAGCAAAATAATATCTGTGTCTTCGGCAACGAGGCGAAACTGACCGAAGATGGGGAGTTGTTTAAGACGGTGATTCGACCGATTGAGTGAACAGAGCCCTTTGCGTAAGCAAGGGATGAACCAAAAAAGTGCATTCCACGGGGCTAACACCACGCCGCTCGCACCCCCAGCCGCGCCGCTTGCAAACGTAATCCAAAAAAGGTATACTCACTTCATTATGATACGGACTTGTATTGCTTTCGTTGCCCTAGCGGTTTTGGTACAGTCGGCTTTTGGTCAAGAGCCCGAAAAGGAAACGGAAAAGGATTGGAGAGACCATATCATTCCTGTCAAAGCCCGATCATTCGACTACCAGACGGTGCCAAAAGGGGCGACCCCGGTACATCAGTTCGTCCTGCGCAATCCGTTTCAAGAGCCGATTCATATCGTTGCCGTTACGTCCAGTTGTACGTGTACCGCAATAGACTTCGATGAGGAGAAATCCGTCCTGAAAACCTACGAAGATGTCGTCATCGCGGTCAAACTTCAGGGGGATCGGTTTGATGGACTCCGAAATTCCACGATAACAGTGTCCCTCGACAAGCCGAACCGCACCGAGATACACCTCAATGTGCGCGGAGAAATCAGGAACGACTTGAACATTTCGCCGACGTTCCTTGATTTCGGAAATGTAGAACTTGGGCAGGGAAGGACACGGTCACTGATCGTAACCTACACGGGTTCCAATGCCGCCTGGCGACTCGTTGAAGTTCAATGCGAGAACAAGTTCATTCGCGCTGAGATTACCGCTGAACCTGCGAGGGTTGGCGTAAAAACTTTCAGGGTCAATGTTACCCTCGATAAAGAGGCACCGAATGGACCGATCAACACTCATCTGATGTTGGTCAGCAATGATGCGCTGAACCGTCGGGAGATTCCGATTTCCATTCGGGCAACGGTCGGAACGGTTGTCACTGTGCGACCTCCGGCGGTGTCTTTGGGAGTATTGCCGGCGGGAGAACGGTCGTCTGCGAAAGAGGCGGTGCTGTCAGGAACGCAACCGTTCCGCATCACGAAAGTTGCGAGCGACAATCCGGCGATAGAGGTTACTTCGAGAAATCCTCCCGATGTGCAGTCGCGAATGCACATGGTGTCGATTGTGTACAAAAATCCGACGACGGGGGAAGGTGCTCCGGAAGACGGAGTCATGCGAGCAGTCATTCGGGTTACGACAGATGTTCCGGGTCTTTTACCGACGTTTTATGTAACGGCAACGGTGCAGGAGCGATAACGATTTTGCATAAAGTGTATCATTTTGCGACTACTCAACGGCGTACAAAAACCCATCGCCGGCGACGTAGAGTGTGTTTCCGACAGCAGCGGCAGGGGCAAAAATGCGATTCGGCATCGCAATTTCCGAAATGATTTGTGGTTCCAAACCAGCCTTCAACACGTAAAACATTCGCCGATCAGTGCCGATGTAAATTTTACCATCCGCAATGAGCGGACGTGCCCAAATGTCGCCGTGAAGTTGCAGTTTCCAATGTTCTTTGCCCGTCGCCGGGTCAAAACAATAGAAGCTTCCGTTCCGGTCTGCCATATAGAGAAGTCCGTCTGCCATCGCAAGCGGTGCAACGGCTCCCCCTTCGATGTTATCAGTACCCCAAATCAGTTCCCCCGTTCGGGCATTGATACATGCCAACCAACTCCGAAACGGTCTTGCGCCATTCCAAGCGTCGTGCCCGAAGATCATAAAAATGCGTCCTTCGTCATCGAGCAGAGGCGGCGGCAAACTGGTGTACGACGGACTACCCACCCCCATGACAAACGGCGGCACGACACCACCCCGTTGATGGGCGCGAGGGTCCCCTTGAAATTTCCACTTCGGTTCCAATCGAACGAGTTGCCGACCATTCGCCTCATATTGCCGCAACAAGGTTTCACGGCTCGGTGCTTCCACGGCATGTAACACGCCGTTGCCGCCGCCGTAGAAGATCATATCCTTGCCATCGACTTTCCCGAACGCCGGAGAGCACCATTGTCCGTGCGAAATGTCGCTGCCGATGTTGAAGTTATCCCTTGCGAGGGGCATTCCTCTTTCGGCATCCATAATAATCAATGACGGTGCCGACGGAGTGACCACGTTTCGATGCGAGGAATCCGGCGCGTTGCCCGTGTTGACGACGAGCAACCCGGCGTAAATCGAACGAGAATTATTTTGTTGCACACTTGAAGGCGAATACACCATCGCATTGATCACAACGTCATCCCAGGTCGCGCTGACTTCGCCGGAGATGACATAAATCGGCGGAAGAGTTGCAAGGGGATAGTGCTGCCCGTTGGCGACAAGCGTACCGGGACTCCGGTCTTGGATGCTGCCGAAGTATAGTTTGGTACCGGTGAAATTGAAGACAATAGTGGAATGGGGATTCTCGCTGTCTCCTGAATGCGTGAGCGTCAGCGGTACTGGCTGTCCCACTTCGACCAATTTATATCTTCCGAGAATGGTTTGTGCCGCTATTTCAATTTTAACAGAATGAGGAACCATTCCGTTTGCATTCGGTGACGGACCACCGTAAAAAATGATGTTGCAGTTGTTCGTGTCATGCGGCATTGATTTCAGTTCATTGAACATATCGTACCGCCAAATGATGTCGGCATCGGTCTTTGCCAATGGAAGTACGTCTATGTTTCGGTTAACAACTCTACCGCGATCTGTTCCTCGGGGAGTGTAGAGAAATGCCTCGTCGGTGTACGGACCACTGTTGCCGTTTGCAAGACCATTGATGTCGAGACACAACACCTCGCCGCGTCCGGTCGTCAAAAAGACCCGGTCGCCGACGACCGTTGGGGTCGAAGAAATACCGACGCAGAAGGCATCGAACATCGACGAAATGCCGTAATCTTTCGGCAGAGGCAGTTGCCAGTGGAATTCGCCAGTCTTGTCATCGAAGCAGATGAGTACACTTCGTCCGAATTCCGAACGGCGTTTGTCCCACGCGGCATCATTGAGCGTCCCGATCAGCACTTTGCCTTGGGCAATGACCGGCGCTGCGTAGGTTGGCGAGCCGATGGGAACCGCCCAACGGACGTTCGGACTAGTTCCGACGATCTTGCCAGTCTGAAAATCGAGCCGTCCCGGCTCGAACGTCGTCGGCAACTGACCGAAGGTTGAAACCGGAAAGCAGAAAAACAGGAACAGGAAAAGAATGTGATCATTTTTCATGGAAACCATTGTAGTGGAAAACCATCGGATATGCAATCTGTCCTATTTTGTGGTATAATGAGAATTGTTACCATGCAAAATAAAGAACAACTGAGCCTTTCGGATAATATACTGGCAGATGTCATTCGCCATGCTGGCGACCGCATCAAAGTAGCGGGAGACGTATTGGATTTCGTGGATTTCTTTTTACCGGACAATGCGTTTCCTCACGACGAATCGGCAAAGGCAAAGCGGATCATTGAACCGCCGGAAGCGATCCCTCTTCTCCGTGAATTTCAAGACGAATTGGCAAAGCAGGAGGATTTCGGTCACGCCGCATTGGAGCAACTGATGCAACACTTTGTCGAGGTGAAACAGATCAAAGTGAATCAGATCATTCACGCCCTTCGGGTTGCGGTAACTGGCAAGAGTGTGGGACTCGGTATGTTCGAGACTCTGGAAATACTGGGAAAAGAACGCGTTCTGGCGAGAATCAAACGAATAACGGAGCCGCAATCGTAAAATGGTGAAAAATCCGTAAACGGGTCTTTCACAAAAACCTGAAATGTAGTAGAATGTAACAAAATCAAATGGTACTGCAACCCAACACAGCGGCACGGATAATGCTCGGTGTCGGGGATTATGGTGCGACGAAAGAGGCAGGAGGAGTCATCCGAACGATGGCACTCGGCTCTTGTGTGGCGGTGATGATCCTCGACCGGGGAACGCGGTGCGTCGGAATGGATCACGTTGCGTTGCCGGAGTCGATGGTTTCGCCGGAGCGGGCAAAACAGCTGCCGGGGTACTTTGCCGACACGGGCATTCCCGCCTTGATCGAACTCATGAAACGGACGGCGGGGTCATTCTCGAAACCCTCAAACTTGATCGTCAAAATCTGCGGCGGGGCAAACGTTGCTGACCCCAATGGCACATTCAACATCGGCAAGCGGAATATGTTGGCGGTGAAAAAGATATTATGGCAGTTCGGTCTCGGTGCCGTTGCGGAAGATGTTGGCGGCTCACACAGCCGAACGGTAACGCTCTATCGGGACTCTGGGCGGATCGTGCTCTCCTGTCCCGGGCGACCGGATTGGGAGTTGTAACTTTTTGACTAAAAACAGAGCACACCGCTGTGATCCCGCACAGTATCGACCCACCCGGCAAGCGTTACCGACTGACCGTTGTGTTCCTTCCGTAGTTCGCCGCAAGTCTTTGTTCGTAACATAAGAACATTATAGCAGAAAACGGCGCAAACAAAAGCCGGAATGGAGCGTAGCGTAATGACGGATAACTGTGCAAGCCGGGAGCGCAACAACGTGGAGCGACCGGATTATTTTGCCCGTACTCCGGTACTCCCCTCTTGCAATCGACAAAAAAACATGGTACACTGCTACCAATTGAATTAGAGTTACGACAACAAGCCTTCAAGAGCCGCTTATGCGGTAAGTTTTCTACACAACGAACCGGGCAACCGGGTAGAAAATTGGCAACAGAGTGTAACGTTGCGTATGCTCCCCATCGAGGGAGTGCGCGTACACTCTGCGGATTAAAATCAGCATTGCAGTGCGCAGTGCACCACTGTCGTTGGTGGGGTTACTCCGTTTCTTGAAGGGCGTGCCGCTCCCGTTGAGTGTCATTTCTTGTTGCCGTTTCTCGGCTTGCTTTCCGACACAGGGTCGGGAAGAGCATTTCGCAAGGTGTACTCGAAACAAGAAAGGAAATCAGAGCATGAATGTACATGAAATCAACTCGCACATCTCTAACTATCGGATGATGATCCAGCAAACGCAGAATGAACTTAACCAACATCTGGAAAGACGGCGGCAGTCTGAGAGAATACATGGAGTGGAGGGTCTTGGCACCTACTTGGGTGACGGTAGAGTCACGTTGCTCGAGGAACGGATTACAGAGTATCATCGCGAAATCTCCAAGTTACAAAAGCAACTCTCTTCTGCTGGTAGGTAAATGGGAAGCGAATGGGAGTCGAACAGAAAAACTATCAAGGCGGCATTCGGGTTAATGGAATCCACCCGTTAGTCGGCATTGCCGTCCTTTGCCAAGGCGAGCAGGAAATTGTCCTTCGGATCGCGGTCCATTTTGTGATATAATGCCCTGCATGCAACTCATCCCCACTGACAATCCCGCCATCGCCAAACTCGTGCATGGTGATATGCCGCCGATTACGGTGATCGGCAACGAAGCCATTCGGGCGACCTTTGACGAAAAGACCCTGCAACAGGCGATCAACTCGCGCTGTGCCGCCGGTGTTACTGATGTGATGATAAATCCCGATGCACACTGCGGGTATGGTGCGCCCATTGGGTGTGTCATGGTCTCGCCATCGCATGTCTATCCCGGTCCCGTTGGGGTGGATATTAAGTGTTCCATGTCGCTTTTGCAATTCGATCTGCCCGCCGAAGAGATCAAGGACAAGCCCGTACGCCGGGCATTGATCAATGCAATCTGCGAACGCATTCCGACGGGTGCTGGTAGAGGACAGCGAAGCGTCAAGAAAGGACGCAAGTTCGATAAAGGCTTGCCGCGACAAGCCGTCATCGAAGGAGCAAGCGAATCGGTCTGCGAACAATTCGGCGTGCCTTACGATTGGACGGGGCGTTGCGAAGATGCCGTGCATTATGGACATGACCGATCTGCTGAAGCGTTAGCACATCGGCTTGACCGCATTTTGAAGGAAAAGTACATGTGCAACTTCGGCGAAAAGATGACGCAGTTCGGCTCCTACGGCGGCGGAAATCATTTCGGCGAGTGCGAAATCGTTAGCATGTGTGAAGGCACAGGAACGGAGAGCATAAGCGCAAGAGCGGGGGACGCAAGTCCCCCGGTGGCGGAGGTATTCGGTCTCAAAGACGGTCATGTCGCTTTCCTCTCTCACTGTGGATCGCGCGGCTTTGGCAACATTTTAGCAACGGAGCAGTTCAAAATCTTGCAGCGGAAGTTTCGAGATTGGCGAACCCCCTTTCCCGGCGGCGATAAGGAGTTGGTCTATGCTCCCGTCGGTTCTCATGAAGCCAACGATTACTTCGACGACATGGCAATGGGTGCTAATTTTGCAACAGTCAATCATCTTTTGATTAACACATTGGTGTTGGAGGCATTTCGAGAGGTGTTCCCTGATGTGCAAGTGAACTTCGTCTATTACATCAGTCATAACATTGTCCGGCGAGAGGCTTGGCGGGACAAGTCAGTTTTGGTACACAGAAAGGGAGCCACACGGGCATTTCCGGCGGGACATCACGCACTGCGAGGCACGCCGTTTGAGTCGACGGGACATCCGATTCTGCTACCGGGCAATCCGCGTGATGGTTCTTGTGTAATGGTTGGCTTGCCGGGAGCGGAATTGACGGCGTACAGCATCAATCACGGAGCGGGACGTGTGATGGGACGGAAAAATGCAATGCGGACATTGGATCAGCAGACGGTCGATCAGGAAATGTTGGACGACGACATTTTGACGAACTGCCGCCGTTATCCATTGGATGAAGCACCGGATGCGTACAAGAATTTCGATGAGGTTCTCCAAAGCATAAAGAATGCCGGTCTCGCGGCGGAGGTTGCGAGGTTGCGTGCCGTGTTTGTGATCAAGGACGGCGATCAAGCGGATGATTGATTGAAAAGGCAAACGACAAACTGAGCTACAATCACCGAATTGACGAGAGTAAAACAATCTGATAGAATACGTTTTATTGGTTGCTCTCGTAGCTCAGGGGATAGAGCGACGGTTTCCTAAACCGTAGGTCGCTGGTTCGATTCCAGCCGGGGGTATTGGCTTTTGAGCCTAAAAAATGAGGTGTTTGCGGCACTTTTGAATTTCAGTTGTATGGGTTATTGACACTTGCCAAAGGTCGTAATTACGACCTTTGAGAAAGGAAAACTCATGCCTAAACTGAAAAACAGGGTGCGCCAAGAAGTCCGTAGAAAGGAGGAAAGAATGACGTAGTCACATCATTGAAAACCTTTGCAGAGTATCTTGCAGGACGAGCCTGCCCGGTAAGGTTGACCCGCCGCCGGAACCGAGTGATGCGTGGTGAGCGAGTAATCCTCCCTGCGAAGCGTTCACAGGAAGTCCAAATGCTTTGCTATTGA
>Ga0123353_10010629_pt1 | contig 12856 bp, 8 predicted proteins | sample TergutLab28metaG_3_FD_92763 | JGI IMG/M metagenome (GOLD analysis project Ga0123353, IMG submission 92763) | Labiotermes labralis P3 segment gut microbial communities from Petit-Saut dam, French Guiana - Lab288 P3 | ecosystem: Host-associated > Arthropoda: Insects > Digestive system > Gut ...
ATTGGGGGGGGGGGGGGGGGGGGGGGCAAAAGGCGGCCGGTGCGTAGGGCTGACAACATTTACCACCTTCAAGTGCCGATTGTCTTGAAATCTGGGAGCCTCAAGGCCTGTCCAGGACTCTAATGGGATTTTTTAACCTTTTACTCATATTTCCACCGCAATTTTTGTCTTCAAATTACTGTACTGGCTAGGTAAGTTATCTGTCTAACACGGTCACTTTGGCAGTTTGTATAATATGAATTGTTTCGCCAATTCTGATCTCAGTGCCATAAGAACACACCTAATTATTGTAGTACAAAATCAGCCCGTATGTTGTTTGGCAAGAGTTAAACGCAATCGATGCAGACCCAACGGAAATCAAATTCTGAAAATCTGACTATAATCATAATTAAAAACAATACAGTGTGTATTCTCAGAATAGAACCAACAGGATGCGACGTTCCTAATTTTATTTATTTCTGTAAGACGCTCTACATGTTTCAGACGGGTTTTTCCGTCCATCATCAAGGGCTCAAAACTGCACATACAGCGACAGGCTTTTGTCAGACCATTACTACCTGCTGCTAACTTGGATGGGATGGAACTCCATGGAGTTCCATCCCATCCAAGTTAGCAGCAGGTAGTTGTAATGGTCTGACAAATGGAAAAACCGTCTGAAACATGTAGAGCGTCTTATAGAAATAAATTGAGAAACGTCGCACCTTGTTGGTTGTACTCTGAGAATGTATTAGCGATACACGGACCTATGAATGTTGAATACAGTATTTGTTTCTTACAGTATGTTGTAATGTGTCAGGTTGCAGGCCTTAACTGCACAAGAAGATTTCGCAGAAGCTTTAAGCGACTGTATTTTCTAGTATTTGAGGCGTTAAAGGTTGTAATTAGAGGAGACATCAAAACAAGTATTCATCGAATAAAACTTTTATTGGATGAATCAAGTCGTACAGAGGGCTGCCTCGGCCGACACCAAGTACTTTATTAAGCAAGAGATAAAATCGCACACAGCAGGATTAACACATCAGTCTGGCTGTAAAAACAGCATTTATAAAGCACTTTAAAACTAGTGGCGGAGTAACTCAATCATTTGATACGTCGTCGATCAGCTTATTTTACGTTTGTTCCTTTCGAATCAAAACTTCAAACGCTTCAATATTTGTGAGTGCTTCTGAGAAGGCAAAATGGCGCAACCCGCATAAACAGTAACTGGCCTCTATCATATCATGGTTGTCACACCACTTCCGTGCACAGTTCCTTATCTCCAGTTCGTGCTATTAGCCATTCATAGCCGTTGCTAACGCATATTAACCGGCGAAGAACTCCAACAATTACACAACTGCAGCCGTAGCGGCTGTTACGTGGTAGCAGCTACAAAACGACCCTCATCCCCATGGAGTTTATTAATTATATTTCCCGCTGAGACAAGGGGTAGGTTGAAAAGCGTGTCGTGTTGCAGGGAACGGTGAAACCGTGGCGTTACTGCATGATAATGAACTGGTCTGTGCTTAACTACTAACAATGTTCAAAACGGCTGACTCTATGCATTGATTGATTGATAGTTTGATTGATGGGTCTATGGACGTGTCGTTCCCTGATACATTGATGTCAACCACCAGGACGCAGGAAGGTATGAAGTTATATGGCAAACAAAATAAAGGCCCAAAATGTATATCTTCATCCAGTAGACACTTGGTTCCGTGACCCGTGCAGTTGATAAACTGGAATGGTCGTTGTTCAACACTGGCATAAAGGATATATAAAAGAACACAACTGAAAGAACGGATATATACAATGGAAGAGAAACATTAAAGGCAAGAAAATTTCTATAATACCTGAGTAACTGAGATTACTGAAATGTAAATTGTGTCGCCATAATTTAATTGAGTTGACTCTGAAGTTGTTTCAACTGCGCATGTGCACAGAGTAGACTTAGAGCATTACAGTGAACAAAACAGTCTCATCGGTAAAGCCGCAATAGCTAAGTCATAATTGTGACTACGTGAAGGGCCGGGCATCCGAGAGATCGTCAGTCGGTATCCGACAGGCACAATTTATCTTTCTCCTCTCCGAAGTGCTCAGATAGATTTCGGGACCTACACAGCCTCATATTCAATGGGTGAAAAGAGATAAGTCCTCAGGGGTGAAACGGCCAGGGAGTGAAGCTGACGACTCACTCCACCTAGTGTCGAGGTTAAAAACCCACTGGAGAAATTCCTTCCCTCCTCTTAGCCTGCATTGCACACATAAAGAAAACATTACCGGATCTTATGAAAAGAAGTGGAAGGAAGTGGCTCTGACCTATAATATGGCAGTTCTACCATCCGATAATAAGTAAAATAACTGAGGGAAACTGCGGTAAACCTCATTCAAGATAGATGGTCTACCTGGTCGAAACTGCGACCACCCACATATGAAGGAGCGTCAAATTTCTATTGCGAAATCAACAGCTAACTCATGCGTATACAAGGAAACTTCAATCAAGATTGGCGTATGTATGTATGTGTGCGTGTACGTGCGCGCGTGTGCGTGCGTGTGTGTGTATATGTGTGTGTATGTATGTATTTATATATGTATGTATGTGTATGTATATATGTATGTACGTATGTATGTGTGTATATACGTATGTATGTAGTATATATGTATGTATATGTACGTATGTATGTATGTATGTATATGTAGGTCTGTATGTATGTAAGTATGTATATATGTAATATGTATTTATGTATGTATGTGTATGTATACGTACGTATGTATGTATATATGTATGTATATGTTTATATGTATTTATGCATGTATGTATGTATGTATGTAAGTGTGTATGTATTGTGTATGCATATGTATGTATATGTTTGTATGTATGTATGTGTATGTGTGTATTATGTATGTGTACGTATGTGTATGTACGTGTGTATGTATATGTTTGTATGTATGTATGTATGTGTATGTGTATTTACGTATGTATGCATGTGTATGTTTGTATGTGTGTGTGTATGTGTATGTATGTATGTACGTACGTATGTGTGTATGTGTGTATTTACGTATGTATGTATATAAGTATGTATATGTATGTATGTATATGTGTGTATGTATGTATGTATGTACGTATGTATGTATGTACGTGTATCTGTATGTACCTACGTATGTATGTATGTACGTAAGCATATACGTATATATTTGTGCACGTAGTATATATATACACATATTTATGTAGTCGTATATTTGTGTACACATGTATTTGGATAAACATCTAGGCCATACCTTCCAGGTGTTTTAAAGAGTGAATGTAATGGTAGTTTCTAAAGAAATGTCAACTAGCAAGCCTAATTTTTTTCACTGATATTCATTTGTAACATATGGAACCCAGGCACTGTGGACAGTTATATACTCAGCCACTCCAGTGAATTCAATTTTCAGTTTACTTAAAACACCGCATTACCGTGATAAAGAAACTGTTGAATTCCCTGATACAACATAAATCTGACAATCATGGATTCAAGTAACCAGGCTTCACTACCCAGTTATTTCGCACTAAACGACAACAAACACAATATATTTAAAACAAACTGCGTACTAGAAGCAAAATAATGTTTCCCGGCATCTCTAGTTTGCACTATTATTGTTTAGCACACCAATTCCTTTCAAACATCGTTTCATTTCTTTTTCTTGGTGCTGTTACATCCCAGTCGCATAACGGATGCTCATTTTCTCACGGGAGGGAATCCGTGATACAGAATCCCAACTAATCCGAAAGATTATGCCACGTCCTCTAAAAGAGATCAGATTCAGATGCCAGACCTTCAGGGACAAGGATTATCATTTCATTTAGACCACAACCGCAATATTGCTTCTTAGTCCTAAAGAATCTAACGAGGAAATTACACCATGTTTTTGTGACGGGTCTCGAAAAATGAACTGTTAGAATTTGCAGCAACTAAACATAATATTTGGAATCTGTCGCATTTTTTTACGCTTACAATTACCTTATCAAGGCTAAAAAGGATAAATTAGCGAGGTACTAATGAAGACATTAAGGGACTTTTAACTTAAAGGATTGTTAATCAATTGCGAATCTCAAAGTTCCGCTTTCTTATGAGTAGTCTAGGTCCACTGAAGGACACTAAAGTTTAAGGCTGTAGAAAATACAGTTTTAACTGGTGTAGATATACAATGTAGTGTTTGGGAAATGACGCCCTGTAGGCTGAATGGTATTTACAGACATTTCGGAAGAACCACGCACATCCATCTTCAGGATAGCAGGAGAGAGGACCAGAGCTGGTTCTTGGAGCTTGCTGGTGACAACTACACATCGTCATAATGCAGAATACCATAATGCCAATACCAAAGTGCTTCCATATTTCCTTTTACATTTCAGCAGACTAGTCAGTTCACTTGGAATTATTGACAGGTATAGTGACAATCTTCAAACAAAGTGTCACTGTTTCCAGCATCATGTGATCTCCACAAAAGCCTGTGTTTTTACTGTTGTACAAAATCTCGTTGTAAAGAAAATAATACGTTCGCCTATTTTATATACATGGGTCCGCAAATCGTGAATCGAATTTAATAATTGTCCAACAATATATAATAATAACTAAATCAGGTATACACACAATAACACTAACTGACTTTGTTTGTTGCATTTTCCGATAGAACTCCAACATAACCTAAATTATATATGTATGTATGTATATATATATTTTTTTTATTTTGTTGTGCATAATTTAAAAACACTGCTTTTAGCCATCAACCATTATTTTATATATCATATTCGTCAAGGCTAGTAACATTCAATATGACCAATCTAGAATTTTAAATTATATATTAGTGTTAATAGCAGCGTATTTTACTCGTTGCAGTTAATCAATACCAGAAGCTGTAATTACAGCTGTACCAGCTCCTGATGATGGGTGTCAACACCTGAAACGTATAGAGCTGCATACAGACAAGTAATAAACTGAATACAGTCGCATCTTGTTGGACAGTTATTAAATACGTTCGCGTATGTTTCTGTAACGTTTTTCCTTTCAAGAACCGATCATCTTTGTTGTTAATCATGCTGAAGGTCTTCCGCGTTTTTGTTGTTGTTTTGTATTTCAGATGCTTTGATACTTTTTGCAATTTGGGGGTTTAAATGAACATTTCAAACAGGCTTTTCTAACTCTGTGTTGCAATTATTCAGGTCACATAAATCCCAATTCGTGAAATATCTGCAGTAGGTTGGTGTCAGTGTACTCAAATGCACTCACTTGATTAACTACATTCGAGAACATTTTTTGTTGAGTACGGCGAAGCTCTAAGTTCACCATAGATTAGCCCACGAAGGCCCAGAGGGTGAGTAGAGGTATAGCTCTACTATTTTTTAACTTCGGCGCTAGATGGGGTGGATGGCCGGCGCCACACCCTGTCCGTTTTTACCCCGGGAATGCACCGGTTCCAAATGTCTAGGAGACTGGGTGGGCCTCAGGGGCGGTCTGGACGTGTGCGGAAAATCTCGCCCCTACCGGTATACGATCTCCGGGCCGTCAAACCCGTAGCGAGTCGCTGTACGGACTGAGCTATCCCGGCCCACGACTAAGGTGAAGTAAAAATGGAAAAACCATCTAGGTTATATTTCAGCATTGTTACGTTTCTACATTTTGCAAAGTTCGTAACTGCTTCAGCCCAAATCGACTCATCGACTAAATACTCGTGCTACAAGTTGTTACGTAATTCGGTTACCCTTCCCTGTTCTTCCTGTGTTTTATGGTTCCAAAGACGTATAATCTTATTTCTTTTTAACTTAGTTTACACCGAAGCCCATTTTCCACCAAGTTTCCCACATACTTTACAAAAGAAAAACTGTACTTTGTTATATTTACTCTGCTCGCCACGTTCGACGATGGTACATTCTTGTCACGTGCCTCTCAATGCCAGAGGCACATAATCCCCCATGACGTCTCCTCTTTGGTTTTTACCACAAACACCAGGGTAGCCAACGCACAGACGAATGAAATACTGTCAAGCTGAGTTCACAGACTACTGAATTTCCTGGTGTGAACAAGCCAACTAATTCATCCATAAAGAAGCAAGATCAAGAACAAACCAGACAAGACAGCGGAGAGAAGAAAGACCTGGTTGATTATTTGTCGACATGTTAAAACTTTGGACCGATAAGCCTCATATAAGGAAATTTAAGCTCCAAGAGCGCCTAAGATGTAGGAGCGAGGTTTAAAAGCTGCATGAATTCGTATTATTTTACTATCAAATTACAGATTATTCTTAATTTATTTACTTAAGTTGTAAAACAGTCATAATGGAACCTGACTACTTCAGTATTAGTTTTTAGCCGATCTAAGGCACTTTTGAGATCGGGCTTTTGACGCAAAGAATCCATCAAGAAAACAAATCTTCTTCCTTTCTTTTTGTCTTCTTTCTATTATTTTGCCGCATACTTTCTTTCTACATACTCCTCCTTGGAAATATGGATTAATATTATCATTTTCCTCCTTTATTATTTCTTATATTTTCGTTCTTCAGTGAAGTTTGCGCCAGGTTAAAATACATATATTTGTCACTTATTCTTGTTGTAATTTTATGGCTCTGAGTGAGACCGACGAAATACCAGACAAATGTTACTAGGATTCCAGATAACCAAGTACACTCAATCATATTTTTATAGAAAGGGATAATAATGAATAGCTCAGAATATTTCATTTGTATCTCTAGAAATAACCATCCCCAGTACAATTTACGGTAAAAATCTAAAATTCTTGGAGAATGTGGAATATTTCAAGTACTTGGGTAGCATAATAACAAATAATGCAAAATATACACGTGAAATTAAATCAAGAATTGCCATGGCTAAAGCAGCATTCAACAGTAAGAAAGCTCTTGTCAAAAGCACACTTGACTTAAAATTCAGGAAGAACCTAGTAAGTTTTTACATTTGGAGCATAGCTTTTATTGGTGTTGAAAGTTCGGAAAGTAGATCAGAAATACCTGGAAATTTTGGAATGTGGTGCTGGAGAAGAATGCAGAAGCCCAGCTGGGCCGATCATGTGAAAAATAAAAAAGTATTACAGACAGTCAAGGAGGAGAGGAATAACTTACATATAATACAAAGAAAGAAAGCTAAATGAAAAGGCTACAGCTTGCGTCGAAACTGTCTTCTGAAGCACGCAATTGAAGAAAAGATAAAAGAAAGATAGAAGTGACGGGACGACGAGAATGAAGACGTAAGCAACTTCTGGGTGACCTTAAGTAAAAGAGAGAATGCTGTAAATTGAAAGGGAAAGCACTAGAACGCACTCTGTGGAGAACAGGCTTTGGAAGATGCTATGAATCAGTCGAAAGACAGACTATGTCACGAATCTAGAAGTAACAAGGTGGTAAAAAATTAATTTCTTTATAAGGACCACAAGTACGGTTACGGAAAGCAGAAGGAGGGAAGCTGTTAAAATCTTGGATGAAGCAAGATTTTCGTTCAGGGATAGAGAGAAGATTGAAGACAATGAATAAAATCTACAGATTAGTAATATCACAGGTTAGGTTTCAGAATGTAGGGACCGTGGTGGTAAAAGTGTTTAAAGGATCGAAGAAAATCGAATTTAAAAAAGAGTACTGAATTATGGTCCATGGCGAAAAAGGGATTTTTTAAAAGAAGAAGAAATGTGAAAATACCAAAGAAATTCTAATGAGGACAGAAAAGGGAATTAGTGTGAAGAGTGGAATACACTACACACACATACACAAGGATGGAGACATACCTTTCTCATGTGTTAGGAAATGAATTGTCTGTCATGAAATTTGAAAAAAAAAAATTAGAATTAATTTGTGAAACGGCACAGCCTCGAAGACAGTAGTCTTCACAGACAATGTCGTGAGAACGGACGGAAAGAACGTGTTTAAACTGTTACAGACTATGACATGAAAATATTTTCCTGCCGCTTTCTGAATTTATGTTCGTTTTCGAATGGGAAGATGTGGTGGGTGGGTGTGGGTGTGGGTGTGGGTGTGTGTGTGTGTGTGTATGTGTGTATGATTAAGTCATTAACGGTATTTCTCCTGCAGCTTTACAGATCAGGCATTCTGGTTCACAATTATCTGGAACTCCTTTAAGAGCTTTTATCCACAGAGGACAACACAGAAAAACGCGGGAAATGTCCTTACAAATGTCCAGATAGCGATAAGATGTCGCTGGTACCAAGGTGTTAATGTGAAAATTTTAGAAAACTTATACATATTAGAGTTCTTCGTTCCTCTGGAATAGAGAGCCGCGTCAGTAGGTGGTTGACGCCAGAAGTTTCAAGACAGTGTAGTGATCTACTCTTTAGGAGTCCAGTAAAACAAGAAGAAAGAATAATTCGGCCGTACCTCTGCAAAAAGCCTAAAAATGCGAATAAGAGCTGTGCGTTAGATACTTTTTGAAACAGTGCAGGAAAAAAATTATGTTTTGGAAAATGCTTTCATGGGAAAAGTAGAAGAGGTCAAGAATCCGGAAATTCACCATTTCATTTCTGTCCGATAGACTCGTGCGATGCCCGCAATAAATTAGGTGGCTTACAGTGGTCTGTTACCCTAAGCACTAACCTGTGACCTGGTATATGAGTACGTTAAAATATCAGTTATTTTCCTTTCCGTGCATTTTCTTTTCCAATTGTCCTGCTTTTATATGAGAAACGGCCAAAGTCTGCTAGTAGAAATACGTGTTTTATTTCTAGAAGAAATTAGGTTCCAGCGGTCGAAATGTGTGCTTTGATTTGAGGAGAGGTTTGTGGGTTAGATTCGAGATTCGTGCTAGTAGAAACACGTTTTGTTTAAAAGCCAGACTTCGTACCACATATCGGGCCTCTGCACATTAGTGGGAGGCGAGAACCTGCCACTTGTACCTTCGTGTCTTCCTTCCTTCCAAGCGGTCCGCGCTGCCTCCAGCACACTAGGAAAGCTATTGTTCAAGTACAACGCAGAACCATGCAGCTCTTCCCTCGCTTCAAACAAAGAGACGGTGCAGTACTAGCGGCACAAGTGGAGTGATAATTACTGTCCGGATCGTCAACCCTTCGCTCTGTTCCTTATTGCCGCAGGATGTAGGGACGTCTGTTGTGCCTTAACCTCACTTTCCGTTCTTTCCGGGTTTCATTGTTTCAGTCTACACTTCTGAGGGCAATTAACGGCAGGGGTGGAGAAATCCTCTCATTTCTCACAAACACAAGTGCTATGATGAATGTGAAATAATTTTATAAACTGTTGTGAATCGTGATAGCACAATTACACTACTTCCGTGAGGATGGTTGCCATTAGCTGAAAATGTAAGTGACAAATCATAGTCTATACAAGTCAGATAATGCGAAAATGCAACCGCACGACTGGCATTACTAAACGAACTGCGTTCTCTTTTTTTACGTTGGCGGTATATGGGCGAAAAACAGTTTTATGATACTAGCAAAACAGCAAATCTCTTGGTGCTACCGGTATGGCAAGAACGAGGCAAAGACAGACTAAGGCGAGTAAGGTACACAAAACATACAGTTAATTTGCAGCGTAATTCCAAGCTATTTTATTGTTGAGGAAGAAAACAAATTTTTATTTTCAATTCCAATATATTTGATTTTTGACAGCGCACTAATATTTAGATAGAATGTAAATTTTAGATTGATTAAATAACACATATGTGCATTTATTGGTGTGTTAATTAAATAAGCCACAGAATGTACGCTGCAACGACAAAGATACTGCCTCCATGTTACCCGAATTCAAAACCAGATTACTTACAAATATGTCTCGTATAAGGTGACTGAATGATTGGTTTACAGAATAATCGATTTTGTGTGTGAAAGGCTTGGCGTTGGTCGACCCTGAAAACACGGCTGTTTTATGGTCCACTGTGCACTGCCTTAGTACAATAAGCCACCTAGCCGTTCTGCACATTCAACCAAACGCAGTAACATACCTCAGTGTGTATTTTGGCAGTCATTTGATTAATGGAATGGAGATTTCCTTAACGAAATCTTATTTGACCTGAATCCTTACACTCATATTAAATATGTTGCGTCTTCCTTTTCGTGAAACTTCTTGCAGATGGAAGTGTTTCCCAGTCACAGTTGGAAAAGATGACCATCCAAGTGACAGCATTGAGTCCTGCCACAGTTCTCAAATTGTTGATATGCAGCAACGGCAGTTATCTGGTTTTTTGGGCCGAGGTTTCTCCAAGCAAACATTCAGCTTGGAGACTATGAAGTCCTGTCACCATCACGGAAATTTGTTAAAGAGTACACCAGTGCAATAATGGTAAAGCAGGTGTGACACACTCTCAGGCTGTTACTGAAGCATACCTAGAAAATAAGCCTACATAGAAAGAAGATGACAGGTGCCATATTCTGTGTAAATGACCAACTTGATGCACAGTTACGTTACATAATAAGTTTATTATTATAATCCACAACATATTTCAAGCAACTCTGTGCTCATCATCAGGAGGTCGAATTGTATTAATACTATACCACATGCCGTATTAATCAAATTTGACCTCCAGATGATGAGAACAGAGTTGCTCGAAACATGTAGAGGATTATAATAATAAACGTTTTATATAATGTAAATTTGCATCAAGTTGGTCATTTACCCAGAGTTGTACCAGGATGCACGGTCAGCAAAACATAAAATTCAGGTGCCATATTGTCAACTGTGGCCTGTCCGGCTCTTCATTGTCTTTACAAATTATCTCATAAACGGAACGATTTTCGAAAAAAAATTACTGATCATAAAATACGAGTTCTAATTTCCCCTAAAAATTGAGTCTGAAACATTTCTTATTCTAAGGAGAACTGAGCAAGATATGATCAAATGTGTTAATTGTTCTCCATGTAAGATAATCATTATTCTTGGTATATTTTTAATGAAACTTAAATTTCACGACAGACATTCGGAAAATATTCAAATATGAAATTTCATTAAAATCCGCCCAGTTGGGGGCGAGTTTTTCCATGCGGACGGATAGAGAGACAGATGAACAGACACGACGAAGCTAATACTCGTTTTCGCAATTTTGCGAACGCGCCTAACAACGCAGAAGTAAATGTGACCCTATCCACTCAACGTAGGCACATGGAGGAGGGGGGTGGGGTGCAAATTGAGTTTCACTCATTCTTAGACTCCGCACTAGATGGAGATGAGTGGTCGAATTCACCCCCCGGCCATTCTCTCCCTCTTCACATCCTAGGGCAATGGCTCCCGGGGCCCCAGAACTGTCTAGACGTTTCGGAGGAGAGGAAAATCTTTTTCATCAGCCGAGATGAAACCCCGGATTGTCCAGTTCGTGGAATGTTTTTACCGAGATAACAAGTGTGAAGCAAACTACCCGCTTATCGAATTTCATAGAACTGGCAGAATTGTAAAAGTTTTTCAAAGCGTAAGGAAAAAAATTTACAAAAATGGTCATTTTTGAAACTTTTACGCATTTTACAATTACTACGAAAGATAAAAGGAGATACGCGAGCTAAAACAAAGAGTGCGCGGATGCAGATATCCAGGAAGAACAAAGAAAACTTTCTTCACTTCACCGAAAGAATGAGCAAGACTCGGTCACACCTCCTATTCAATATTTGAGGACTTTGTCTTCGATGTAAAGGGGTCGGAGCGTGAAACTGGTCTCTCACTCCATCCACTGAGTATTGAGTAAAACTATATTACTCCCCCTGTACAGTTCCGTGGCGTGCAACTGGACTAATTTACTTTACGCCTCTTAAATTCACTGTAATTCAAGGCATTCCAGTTACTCAAAAACAAATTTTTGATTACAAAATATTTAACGGACCAAAAGCCTTCATCTGAAAGTAGCTTATCGAAATATGTAGATCGAGCCTACACTTACGCACTTAACTTTCCTAGCTCGAAAGGAAAAAAAAAACACGCTTTATGGGAATTTTGTGGAATGAATAACGTAATAATTGAAAATGGAAAAATGATACAACCTTGTCAATAGACACAGACATCATGTGTGCCGGAACTGGTTAAACAGAACGCAGGAACAGAGAACATACGGACTGCAGCAGGTAGTATTGCCTTAAATGCCGGTTACGTTACTACTATCTGTTTAGTGTCTGCACATTTGGTAGCAGCGTTGCTCTCCGCGATCTATCTTCAGTCAAAATGGTACGTTTGCTATAGCTATACGTCCTCCCTCATCCTGTCCACCGCATAGCTAACCTGACTAACTATTCGTAACTTACCGCGACTCCACAATGTGGTTACCCAGAGAACATGTATTATTCCTAGTGAAGAGCAAACCCGGTCGATGTTTCAGCACATTCCCAGCATGGTAACGGTAACAAAAACGTAACCAAAGATATGCTAGCGGACATCAGGAACAGTCAATGATATTGCAGAATTCAAATGACGAAGCGGTTGAGTGATGCACTGTCGTGCCGACAGGGACGAAAATACCGGATCAAATGTTATCCAAACACCCGCTTGGACTAAAGTGTTCCAAATACACCACCAAACACATCACTTGCGTCTTCTTGCAAGCTGGCAATACAGTAAACAGGCTGACCATCCTCCGCTTATTACTTGAAATAATCCAACACTTTATAAACCACGTCCTTACTATTTTCGGGCTAAATCTAACGCCTTGACCCTGAGTCTTCCACTTCTACAGCCACACGAATCTCCAATAACTGCAGGCAACATTCTGAAACACCTTACTTACTTACTTACTCCATGGTGCAGAGCCCTTCTTGAGAAGCTAACCGGTTTGCAGCTAGTCAAGAAATTCCACGCATTTCACGGAACCCGAAGGTTCATTACCGCACTCACAAGCGTCCGCCACCTGTCTCTATCCAGGGCCAGCCCAATCCAGTCCATATACCCACATCCCACCTCC
>Ga0123353_10010630_pt1 | contig 12856 bp, 8 predicted proteins | sample TergutLab28metaG_3_FD_92763 | JGI IMG/M metagenome (GOLD analysis project Ga0123353, IMG submission 92763) | Labiotermes labralis P3 segment gut microbial communities from Petit-Saut dam, French Guiana - Lab288 P3 | ecosystem: Host-associated > Arthropoda: Insects > Digestive system > Gut ...
GCTAAATTCTTCTTGGAATTGGAATAGTTCCAGACAAAATTTGAAGAAAATCAAACCACACAATTTATGTTCAATAACTTTTTCCTGGAAATCGTGCCGTTTATGAGATAAGGTGGAAAAATATGGTACAGCCAGACAGGCCACAGATGACAATATAATATGGCGCATGCGCTTTGCATGTTGGATAACTAAGGCTACAGATATACACTCAGAATATGTAATACCATATTGCTTTTCCACGGCAACAATGGTTACGCGAACGCGTCTTAATGTCACATTATACGTACGTTGTATGTCTTGTTACATGTTGGGCCTGGTGGTACATAAATCAACTAACTGTTGGGCCCTAAACAGTTCAACTGCGTTGTCACCTCTGAATATTTAATGCCAATACAGAAAAGAAAGTAAGGCCCTGGTCGTCACAGTAACTTACTTTTAATGGCAAAAAGATGCACGATGTCTAAAAAAATCGTCTCTACAACTTTCGTGTTTTGGAATGTGAAGCCGTGTGGAGTGAAATTTTACCAGCTTTTCCGAATAACCTACATCCTCCATTATGACAGTACACGAGTAACGATGAATATCTTTCTCTGGAAGTCCGGTATACCTCTGCCAGACCACACGGCGTCACGTATAATAAGACAACAATGATCATGATTACTGACGTCATAATTTCAAAATAACACCTAATATTTTTGTTCCTAGAGTCCAAGCAATGATTTTGGAATCAAATCAATAATGTGGTCATTGCATTTCATAAGGGTCAGGAATACTCCAGAAATATTTGACCCGAGTTTCACGGTCTTATCCCTTCACATGAAACAATTCAAGAACGTCAAAAGAATCTGTTACAAAGGCAAGACTGTCCAAACAGTGCAACCATCACAAACCACCGGATAAAGAGATTGGAGTGAGGGAAAGTTTGGGTAACATAGCCGATTTTTATAATGTAAAATGCAGATTTGACACATTTGTGTACGATACTTGTACTTAACCTGAATCCTTAATAAAACAACGCTCCTTAAGTCACTAGTTCCTAAACCGTGTTCCGTGAAACCCAAGGCGCCAATGAAAGGTTTTAAATTTATATACCGGATTATTCTTCAATCAATTTTAGTTCTGCAGATTGTTTTAAACAAGGAACATTGTGTTCCTCAGAGAAACCGGAAGTTTCCTTTCTTGTGCGATACATGGAAATGGCACCGCCGCTACGAGACTCCTTTCAAAATAATGGCTCAAATGGGAGAACCCAAAGTGCACAAACCAACCAAAACGCGATTAACTGTTTTAGGTACAGGTTGGGCGATGAGACTTTTATATAAACGTAAACATTTTCAGCCTCGTTAAACTTTTAACATAATAATTCTAGTGGTGTCGGGACGGGGTCAGTCATATTTTTGGAAACGAAAAGAAATACACAGCACAAAAAGGAAACCTGACTTACATAATAATAATAATAATAATAACACCTCTTAAAACACATCTAATAGATATATCATCGTTTACGGAATATTGAGATTTGGATCTGAACGTTTTGAAATTCAAATTACTTAAAAGAGCATAACGCTTTAAAATCTCCACGCAGGCAGCAACAGTAGAAACTCTCCCTGTAAGCTCTACAGCAATGGGTGTAATATTACGTTACTATAGCAACACTTGCACATAAGTATAATAAATCATGCAAAATCGAGCTTTGCTGAGCCGACTCCCGTCTGTGGGATTACACAGAAAGGAAGAGACTTAAATTTTCCTTAGGACGACTTACTTATAATGTGGTAGGTTTAAGGAAGCTAAGTATCCAAAGACTGAAGTTTTTATTCGTCTAGTTGTGTTAACAAGCTGCGAATACAAGAGTTAATGTGACAGAAAGTATCAGAGGTTTCGAATGACTTATTCTATGTGCTTCCCTTGAAATTGAATTACTGTACTTCATTTCTCTTTATTTTTCACATTCTGACCGTGCATCTTGATATTATCCAAGTTTTATTTATTCATCAAATGATGCATTAGTGAGTTGTCTTAAAAAACAATATTAAAATTTACATGCTCCGACATGTTTCGGTGCAGATGCACGATGGTGGTGTGGCTGCATATATGCAGCCACACCACCATCGTATTAACCACGCACCGATGTATTTTAATGGACTATTTTAACTACTATAACTTTAGTAAGCAAAAATTAATGTGCTCCCTGATGATGGTGCATCTGCACCGAAATATGTCGGAGCTGTTTTAATGTATATTTTAATATTGTTTTTTTAAGACAACTCACTAGTGCATCATTTGGTGAATAAATAAAACTTGGATAATATCAAGATGCATGGTCAGAATGTGGAAAAAAAAATAGAAATGAAGTACAGTAATTCAGTTTCAAGGGAAGCGCATAAGAATAAGTCATTCGAAACCTCTGATACTTTCTGTCACATTAACTCTTGTACTCGCAGCTTGTTAACACAACTAGACGAATAAAAACTTCAGTCTTTCGATACTTAGCTTTCTCAAACCTACCACGTTATAAGTGGCTGCATATATGCAGCCACACCACCATCGTATTAACCATGCACCGATGTATTTTAATGGACTATTTTAACTACTATAACTTTAGTAAGCAAGAATTAATGCGCTCCCTGATGATGGTGGATCTGCACCGAAACATGTCGGAGCTGTTTTCATGTAAATTTTAATATTGTTTTTTTAAGACAACTCACTAGTGCATCATTTGGTGAATAAATAAAACTTGGTTCATTTCTCACATTCAATGCCTTGTTTATGCAGTCAGCAAGCCTTATAGGAATGTTTTTCAAGTTTACGCTAATAAGAAACTATAGGGATTTGATGACACACGTGTTGCCATCAACCACAACAAAGTTGCATTAGTTTCGTCAACACAAGCTACGTGTTGCGGCCATGTATACTATCTTCAGGCATTAAAATACATGGCTTAGAGGCCAAAATGAAATACATAGATATATTTTAAATCTGTGAGATCTCACAAATTGTACAAGACGGTGCTAAATTTATGTAGCATTAGAACATAACAATTTATGTATTTTTATATTAGATTTAAAATTATTTATTATTTTCAGGAGCAAATTTAGGAATTCCACAACACGTACTTTATATTGTAAGTTCTGATAGATATATAGAATCTGTAATTTCCAGCCTGTTATTTTAATTACACACCAAAAAAAACATGTCTATTCGGAACGGATTAAAGCTGTGGCAAGAAAAGCTGATAATTGTGTAGAATTCTGGAGTCAGGTGTCACGACGGACTTCTTAATCGCTTCAGATGAATGTTACTAAGTCCGATTGGAGTTCCTACCCTGAATATAGACGCAACAAGGTTTTCTGAAAAACTGGTGCCTATCTACCAGACTAGACCTCATTATATTTCACATTTCAGCACTTTTATGTCACAGTATTTTTTTTTGGTCAAATTACCGTTAACTATAAGCAGTGTAATAAAAATTAGGCACAATAACACCAGAGCTGCAAATTTCCTTGTCTGCTAACTTTACGGCCATAAGGTCTGGCTAGACATATCTGTATTTCAGTACTGGATCTGCCATTGATAACACCGCGGGAATTTGAGAGCGAATTGTTTTAAGAAAATACCATTTTATTCGGGACCAAAACTGGTCATGTGACGGCGACGTAACAGTATCTGTAAAAGGTATAAAATACCATATATCTGTCACACAGGATTCTGTCTGCCATTAATAACACAGTGGACTTAAAGGCAAATTATTTTAAGCGCGTAACATTTCCCTCTGAAGCTGAAATGTCGACCATGTACGCACCTATCATCATGCTGACGGAGACTTCATGGTGTTTACGTGTAATGGGTGGAAGAGACAATCGCTAACAGAGTTTTAGGAAAAGCTTAATACTGAAAGTATCAGTTGAAATTTGAAGACAAAACAAGCCACCAATCGAACGTAAATATTTCTTGTACTTCGTAGGAGTTTTTGCAGCAAGGAACTGCCAGGACACATGCGGTTAGTAGCTGGCATCTCACCGCGGAGACACGGGTTCGATCCAAGGTCCGTCCATGTCCGATTTCTGGTTTGCAAAGTGGCATTGGGAAAGGTTTCTCTCTGAGAAATTTGGATTTGCCCTGTCAATATCATTCCAGTCAAGCTCCATACACGCGTTCTGCTGCATGTTCCTTTCATCAGAAGGACAAAGGGGGAAGCATGGGAATTTTCCAAAAATCACTGCTCTTTAAAAAAATCACGGATCATTTGACGGGTTACTTACACGGATTTTTGCAGTTATCTTTCATATCTTCAATAAAATGTAAGTTGACGATATTCCTACTTTCACTACTTTCGAATTATAAAAACATTTCATTTTTGGGCCAACCCTTTCAGATTTCGAAGTAAGGAAAAGATTGCTGATCAGCACAGATATCCTCAGTAGAAATCTCGGGCTGTCCATTTTCATTCTCCATTAATAATGTTCATGCGAAATTGGTGAGCAAATCCCAAGCTCACAGCCAGTGATACAAGACAAATTATCGAGTCTTAATGCTGCCGACATGTAATCGGCAAGAGACTGGTTTTAGTTTCGGTGGAGAAACGAAACAACATGAGTTTATTCGTGCCTTTTCTCAGTCTTCTAAGCGAATGAAGGGATACGGCATTAAATTAAACCAAGACCACTTCCTTCCGCGATTTTATTGCTCGGTTATTAAGAACGACGTTAAATTAACTATCACGGGTAAACGGTTCAGTATTCTTTTGTTCCTCAGACCCTGAACGTGATTGTAAGGGCATTAATAAGCATCATAAATTAGTATCGATCACTTCCTTTTCCTTTCTCCGGCCCTTGTTCATGGTCATTATTCTATGCTTTATATTTAAACAACATGCAGTCCATAGCATAAATAAACGATGTATCAGACTAAATAAAAATTATAAAAACTCTTTAAAGCAGGTTATGTACAAGAAAGTTGTTCGTGTGCCTATGCACCATGCACTGTTAATCTGTACGTTAAGAGTGCAGGCAAAGGCCCAGGCTTTCTTGACTTGTAGCTTTTAACCATCGATACAGCTAAACGTCATTCTGGAGAGGATATGGCTTCTGCTTTGTATTCTAGGAGTAGCTGTAAAATCTTGGTCCGGAAATAGGGTAAACTGACTTAGAAATTGTGTGGTTTACCTCAGTTCTTCTCCCTAAACGCTTGTTCGTAATGAATATTAGACATATGCCGATTTTTCTCATACCATTTCCAATTCACTGGTCACTCGCTAGATCTCGATAGTCTAAACTTTTGACAGCACAGTTTAAAAAACAATACAGTTACATTATGATATCATACGAACCAACATGACAGAGGCTGAAAAACGTACATGACCGGAAGAAACGCGACCCCTTCGCCGATCTTAAGCAGCTCATCTGGCCCGTAACCAGATATTTTGCTGACTGCGTTACGTTCCAGGGTCCATTACTTCAGTATCAAATATATTCGAAATGTTATTACATAAATTAGATAATGCGACAAGTGTAAGGCTAAACGTTTTGATAAGTACATTTTTAATATAAGAAGGCTCATGCATGTCATTCGGTGGCAACGTTATTTTATGCACATGATTCAGCTTAATTTTGGGGTAAGCGGTGGCGAGGATGGTTGAGGCTACAAGCCGGAGAGTCGCGCGTTGAATTCCCGAGGAGGTCATTGGAATTTTTTATTGACCTAATCCTTCCGGCCACAGTATGGCACGGTGGCTCGACTCAGCCTCTAACTGAAATTAGTACCAGGCGTATTTCCTGGGGATAAAGACGGCCGGTGAGTACAGCTGGCGTTACCACTTTCATGTGCTGACTGTGTAGAAATTCTGGTAGCCTGAACCTTCTTGAACCCACAGGACCTGGCCAGGGCTCTATACGGATTGCTGAACCTAATTTTGCCTTTTTAATTCTTCGGTTAATTATATATAATAACAGTATTTGGTGAATAATCTACTTATGTTAATCTATAAACAGTAGAATTAAGAACTGAATCCGATACTTCCACATCGCTTCTCTTTACCCTGAACAGTAAGCTTTTAAGTACTTACGTGTATTATATGCTGTGCAATATACATCGCACATATCGCAGCACGTGGTTGGTAGGCCTGGATATTTTCGATATCACAGTTCTTTGAGCACGAGTTCGTGACATTTCCATGGAGGTAGGAAACATGTTTGGCGAATTAGTGTCGTACAATGAGTTTTAGAAATTATGTTTTAAGGTTACAAACTACTTTGTATATTTGGCTAATTGCGCTTGAAAATTTGCCGAATGGCGTCAAAACTGTGTTTGTTTTAGGGACTGAATATTCGGATATTTTTAAATTTCGTTATCTCACTTATTCCTTACTATTAACTCATTCCTTCAAACGGTTAAAAAGAGTGAAGGAAATTGAACGTGCTAAAATAAAGTGACGTGTAACAAAACATTACAGACAATATTTATCAGTGCAGCCACCTGTTTAAAAAAAAAAGGTGGGCTTAAGACGTAACATTGCTGTTTGCGTCCCTTATTTCGAATTTAAAAACTGCTAATTGATTTTCATGAAGCTTCGTAAGAAGACTATACCGTTATAATGATATTCTGCATTTCATATACAATCAGTAATAGTGATTTGGCGGTTGTCCGAATTCGTGAGGTTAGAACGATTCCAGTTATTTGAGGATTCCGAAAAGATATGTATAGAAACGCAATTTGGAGAAAAACGAAAAATTTGGAAGGGGAAAACATTTATCAAGACGTAAAATAATACGGGAAAGTAGAAAGTTTATTTGTCGTTTGTTCTTACGTCGTTGAGAAATGAAACACTGGAGCCGGTCACGTGAACTCTAGTGAAGGGTGTACATCAGAAATACACATATTACGTTTTAAATATTATTTTTAATGCAAGAATTACAAACATGGCAACGAAGCGAAAATTAAGCGTATGTGTAATTGTAAAGAACATCTGATTTTGAATTTTTATGAAATTCAGAGCTGACTGCACACTGCACTGCGTAAATATGTATGTTTATAGTTACTGTCAAATTTATTAGAATTTCAGGCTGTAATTTGAAGTCCTTTTTCAGGACTTGCTTTCCCCCCTCTCTTTCCTGCCATTTCTTGCGTTCCTCCTTTTCTACTTCTTTCTTCTTCCACTTTCTTCTTCTAGTGCTTCGTTCTTTATATTTATTCAATTTACATATCATTTACTTATTTTTCAATTATTTCCTTTCGGACTTCTCTTTTTCTATCTTCTCTCGGCTTGCACTTCTTCTTTCCTTCCCTGCTGACACACTAGTCCCCTTCATGGCCTACAGTTCTCACTAATTCGCGAACAGGCCGGATCCCGGTACGCGCTTCCAAACGACATGTACAATTTTTTTTCCGTCTCTCACACACATCCGCCCTGCAGATAGAGACAGTATTTCTCACCCAAGTCTTCATACTTAATTACCGCATTACATCATACAATCACTATGACACAGTATGTATTACTATTGTAATATAATATATTCTAGCGAGTTTTCAATATTAATGTGGAGATTCACTTAATATGGCGGAGTTTTGTCGAAACATGTAGGAGTAAACAGAAGGTTTATTTTGTGTATTTTAGATCTGCATATTTTGGCTTTATAAATGAGAAACCTCACTTTGTTTTTCAATATAACGGGTGCCAAAACATTTATACAATGACGTGACAACAGTCCGTAACAGGCAGTTGATGAAATGTTGTTCCTCTGAGGGACGGGGAGGTTAATATGTCATCCTCCGCGATCTCCAGATCTGACGTCACTCGAACATTTCTCTGGAGCTTTGTGTAAGACGCGGTGTCCGTTTCGTAAGTGCCTGTAACCCGGAACAATTTGAAGGGCAGAATACGAACATCTAATGGTAAAACTGAAGAGCTTTTGAGAAGTGTTTGGCATGAAGTCGAATACTGTCTTGTGTGCGGGACAACATACGGAGCGCACCCTGAACTTGTACAGGGTGTGACAGGACATGTCATAACGTTGCGCCTTTACGTTTTGTGTCGCTCTTGCTGTGTTACCGATGGATTCTTGTAATACGTGACAGCCACCACTTGTCATCTAGAATAATTTTAGTCTTCAAACGGTGAAGAATCAAATTTATCTCTTACAAAACCAATGTATGCACATCTAACGTACACACAGTACACAGTCTCTTGTTTACTGCTAAACTTTCCGATGGAACCGCGCCACCTTCAGGGAGTCTACACACCAGTATTTACAAACTGACTAAAATACAATATATTACAATAATAATAATAATAATAATAAAATCAGTCCCATTACAGACCCGAGGTGCCCAGGGGGTTCCAGGAAGTTAAGGTTCCCAGATTACGTGACAATGGCCCAGGATGGTGGTAAGGTTTTCAGCCTTATGCACCGGCCGCTTTTTTACTCCCAAGAAAAACTCCTAGTACTCATTTCTGTTAGAGGCTGAGTCGAATCTAGGGCTATAGCGCGATCGGAAAGATTATGTCAATGCCAAATTCCAATGACACCATCTGGAATCGAATCATCGACCTTCCGATTTGTAGTACAGCGCCTTAACCACTGTGCTACCGCGGTCAACAATAATAATAATAATAATAATACATTACAATAGCAATAATAGTATATTATTATTTTAATTATTATTTTAATGTATTACACCCTAGTGGATTTTAAATACTGGTGCACAGATTCACAGAAGATGGCGGTGTTTTGCCGAAACATGTCGGTGTACACAAGAGACTGTATTTTTGTGTGTGTTAAATATGCATATATTGGTTGTACAAATGCGAAGTTGTCCACAATGCATCGAATGAAAAACGTTAGAATAGGTTTAATGATTAATTTTGAAACGATTAGTCCTCTGTAACTGAGCTCAGTTAACGGTGTGTTGAATAACTCCACGGAACATGGTCCTTCTTGGGAAAGTAATAGTTGCACAGCTGGTCAAAACGTTTCTAGCATTTCATGCAACGCGAAATTTCATTATCGTGTCCACACTACCGTGCATATGATCCATATCCAAAGCCACATGAATCCAATAAAACCCCCCAAACCTCATTTCTTTAACACCCGCCGTTTTCCCATTTTCCCATCTACTCTCAGATCCTCAAGGTGACTGCATTCCTTCAGGTGTACCACAACACAGTGCCATATGCTTTCCTCTTGCATCCGATGCGTTACTGTATTTAATCCACAGTGTACTCTCGATTATAGGGAATAATGGTGGGGACGGGGTGCATTGATAATTGAGAAATATGGATAAACCGAAGCATATATTTTATTGAACCACGAACAAAATTAAATCTGTAATTTATTTATTAAATACACGATACATACATAGCTTATGCTTGCTGCTTATGTAAACAGTCCGTGATTTTGTGTGCTTTTGGGATTTCGCAGTAGAAGTGAAAAAAAACATCATTTTCCTCCTTCGTCATTAGTCATTATCAATTTATGATCTTGCAAGTATAATCCGCGGCGGATAATCGACAGAGTGCACTGTATTTTCTGTTTTGGCTTGGAAGAATCTGCCGTCACTTGGTTTACGTGTTACTCGTACAGACTGGATTTCTTCTTGGAACCAGATCGAAGCGATAGGGGAATCTCCTTGTCTGTAACAGGCTGACAAACTTCACAACACAACTCTTCGTGACTTCGTGCCACTCCTAGACCTCCATGGTCCATACAGCTTCCGTTGTACTTCGCCGCCACCACCTCTTTACTCTTTTCTCAAGTCCGAGCAGAATCGAGTCGAGTCCAGTCTCCCCCTCCAATATTACTCTCTCTTTCTCACCCTCCCTTACGAATCGTCCCTGTTTCTGCTGCCTTGCCACCGTCCTACCTCCTGAGCCACCCTCAACCCTCATAACTTGACTGCCACTACCACCACTCACAATCGATAAGAACATTCCCCACACCCCCTTGCACCCCCTCACACAAAGACCAAGCGACCGACCAACCGACCCGGTCCATACACAGAAGACAGAGATGACCAACGGCCGCCATCTTCCAGTGACGAACACCGCGTAGCCGTTGACAGTTTGATATAAAAGCGAAATTTTAGACCTTCCAACCCTCTGCTGCGTTCAGTCTACCAGCTCTTCAACTATTTCGGCGCATCCTTCGTGTAATCTCGAATTTCAAGACAGAATTTATTCCGCGCGAAGAACATATATTTCTGCGAACACCGCGCGATGTCACTTTCTTTCTATCACGAAGCCACAACTACCGGTTGATCCGTACACAGTGATTATGACGCGGAAGGCATTCCTGTGCTTCAATAACGACTGACACCTGCGTATGTTAATTTCGTGGCATCGGTCCTCAGGTAACCGGTTCGAATCCCATCCAGGACTTGCAGTTCTAAGGCTCCTGTTGTGTTTCAAGAGATCATTCACACAAGTGTGACACATAAACCACAGTAACTTACTTTCTGTCTCGCCACTGACCGTGTTACTCGTCGTTCTACACTCCAGGACTCAGCTTTGTTGAGCGGAATAAATCCAATTTCGATCCACACAATGGAAATAGCCCAAATGTGACATCTAGGATATAGAGGGGTCGACGGACATGATTGTAGACCAATATATCTAAGCTAAAACAAAGACAAAGCGGAGAAAATGGTAAAGGTTGGTAACGTAAGACAAGCCGGGTATTTTAAACTACAATATCACTTGAAATAAAAAATGTTGAGACGTGCAGGAGGCCTAGAGCTCTCCAGTATGGAGCACTACTTCACTCTCGTACATTCATTGTTATTGTATGTCTGTGGTGTAGTATCTGTTTTCGCTAAGTTCATTACAATATTTGTAATAAATAATAGCCTGGAAGGTACAATTTTATTTACAGCCAGTAGAAAGATTTCTGCTTAACAGTGAACAAATGTGATCTTCGGCTATGTCATAGTTCGCATAAATCACGTGTGTCAGCGTCTGCAGGACTTTTTCAAGGTGGCGCACATTAACTTTAGGCGAAATGAAAAGATTCCTTGGAGATCATGCCGGACAACACAGTAACATAGATTTCGTTTAATTAAAATTCTTAATTCATACTTAGAGTGAAAACGCAAAAAAAAAATTACGCAATTTTTGTCTCTGTGGAAATTTTATTGTTTGATTTAAAAAGTTATTAACCCTTACCCTGCTAACGTGGAGAATAGGGTGAGCTCCTAATAATGCTAGCAGATGGCAGATGGGATTTAACTCAGCGTTTAAAGGGTTAAACACGAAAAAGTTAATTGTACCCAAAACGCAAGCTGGTGAAATTGCACCAGCTTGACTTGGCCTGCCGAAGACCCCGCTCGCGCATGACATGTCACTTTCCTTTCCCTATGACCTTCCACGGGCTTAAAAACACGCAGCCGTTTACATCGACGAAAATCCCTGTCACACTTACCTACACCGTGCCTGAGGACAACCACCAGAATATTCCACCGCGTATCGAAAAGAAGGCTACTTATTTCAATGCTACAGAGGGGCATACTTCGAACACATCGAGTCCTTGCCACTCAGTCTAAAATATTTCCGAACAATCGCTTCCTGCCGATTCTGGTGGCCATGCGGTCTAAGGCGTAGGTCTGCTGCCGCTCTGTTGCTGGGATCGCGGTTTCGAATCCCGCTGAGGGCATGCATGTTAGTTTCTTGTGTTTGTTTGTGTTGCGTAGGTAGCGGCCTCTGTGACGAGCTGATCATTCTTGCAGAGGATTCCTACTGTGTGTGTATATGTGTGTGTGTGTCTAATTGTGTGAGATCCATAAGACTGAAGAGGCGGCTTAAACCCGAGCTGGCCTGCAGCACCACAGAAAAGAACAAATCTGCTTACAGACTTCAATAATTCGAAAGATGTATTGCAACAGTTCATTTTCACATTTTATGGCAGCTACTGTAGAATGCTTAACATTAACATTAACATTAAGGCGTGTTTTGGAACCCGGGACAGCGCAGTCGGTATAGTAACGAGACTACGGTTAGATTCCGGGAAAGGGCAAGAAAGGTTTCGCTTCTCCAAGAGGTCCTAAAAGTTCTGAGGCCCACCCACCCCCCTATTCAGTGGGCACTGGAGGTATTTCTCCCCCGTGGAAAACCGTTGGATGTGTGACGTTGACCACTCACCATCTTGTGTCAACGTTAAGACTGAGTGGAGCTAACTTTCACTCCCCCTATACGCATTCGCGTCCTTCATTGTTTATCTTTGTTGCTGCTTGTTTACTAATAAAATGCATAGAATGAATTTTGTAGATAATACAGTGGTGAATAAATCCATTTTCTTACTGTACTGCCCTGCTTAAAGGCTGAAGCATCTCACTGTTCTGCCTCGGTGCGCCCTAGCAACAGTGTCCCTCTATATGCCTACCATAAACGAGCATGCTGTAGTAACTGTTCGGTTTGTGGTTCCGTATTTTGATAATGTAAAGTTGCTTGCGACTACACGAGTTCATCAACACACTAATTATAGTTAAACTGATTAAATAACTTCAATTCAATTCAAATAATTTAAAAATTGTTTGAAATTACGTTAAATCTTGTTTTACAACAATTATGAATCAACATTAATATCAGAAATTAGATTACATAATGTCCTGCTTACTAATTTTTGTATAGTTGAACCGTGCATTTTGATATCTACAAAGTTCACACACACACCTACAAATGCACTTTTTATTAAACTTGACGAAGTTTTAAAATTTACAATAAATATCACTTTGACTTGCTCCTACATGTTTCGGTCTACGACCATTATCAGGGAGCCTTCGCTAGAGCCTAGCTAAAGTTATATTTAGGTTAAGATTCTGTAAAAACTATGTCGTTATATGTTATGCGGTGATGTGGCAGCATGTCATA
>Ga0123353_10010631_pt1 | contig 12855 bp, 8 predicted proteins | sample TergutLab28metaG_3_FD_92763 | JGI IMG/M metagenome (GOLD analysis project Ga0123353, IMG submission 92763) | Labiotermes labralis P3 segment gut microbial communities from Petit-Saut dam, French Guiana - Lab288 P3 | ecosystem: Host-associated > Arthropoda: Insects > Digestive system > Gut ...
GAAAACCAGACTTGGATGTTGCACCACGACAATGCGCCGGCTCCCGCATCGTTCCTCATTCGCTGTTATCTGGCAAAACATCAGACATCCGTTGTGCCCCATCCACCATATTCTCCGGACTTAGGCACAGCAGGCGTTTTCCTGTTTCCCAAATTTAAAACCACTTTTAAAGGACGTCTTTTCCAAATCATAGAGGAGATTCAGGAAAATGTGATAAGAGAACTGCGCGCCATCACAGAAATTGTGTTCCATGAAGCATTTCAAAAATGGAAGAAACGTTGGGAACGGTGTATCGCCAGTATAAGGGGACCACTTTGAAGGGGACAGTGCTTAAAATTCTGCAAAATGAGCAATAAATTCTTTATAGCAAAAGTTCGGTCTTTTTTTTTTTTGAACACGCCTTGTATGATCTCTAGAAAAAATGACATCGCTATTAACCCTTAATTGGGGGCACGCGGTGGCGCATTTGGTTGAGGCATTGCGCTACAAGTCGGAAGGTCGCGGGTTCGATTTCCGATGGTGTCATTGGAATTTTTCATTGACATAATCCTTCCGACGGCACTATGGTCCTTGGGTTGACTCAGCGCTTAACAGAAATGAATACCAGGAATATTTCCTGGGGAGGAGGGTAAAGGCGGCCGGTGCGTAAGGTTGACAAACTTACCGCCTTCATGTGCCGATTGTCTTGAAGTCTGGGAGCCTCAACCTCCTGGAACCCTCAGAGCCTCTCCAGGCCTGTAGTTGGATTGCTTCACTTTTATCTTCATTAAGCCTTCAATGATATTTGGACTTAAATTCTAACTACTGACCACGAAAACTTTTTTTTTAATTTGTAATATATTTAAAAGCATTCACGGCCTTAGGATTCGGCGATGCTGGCAGAGCGGGCGGAAAAAAATGACGGCAAAACGTATAAAAAATTATCTAGAAAGTTCATCGTGTGACACACAGGCAAAATATCCAGACAATTGACCGTGAGACGTTCCGATGAAATATCAAGATAATTGGCCGTTAGGCGCCTGACAAAGTATCCAGAATAATCACGTGAAACTCTCTAACCACAAATCGAGAAAATTCATGCTGATGTGTCCGATAAAATATCGAGAATATTGGCCTTGTTACATGCGACAAAGTATCGAGATGATTCACCAAGAAACTCCCGAAAAAAATATATCGGCTTAAAAGTCCGTACACTGGCTGAGGGGTACATTCATGGCAGTTGGCAGTATGCAAGTGCTCTTGTGGACTGGAAAGAAAATTTACTTAAAAGCCAAAATTATTTATCACGGACAATTTGAACAGAGGTACCATTTGTTGTTAGGAACAGAGAAACATGTGAATAGCCATGCTGTCTGGGTCAGGAAAATAGAAAACAAAAATGTATAGTGCTTAGGAGTACATTTTATTATTTAAGCTGTTGAATCAAAATAATAGCCACCGGTATAAGTTATACATACGTGCGGCAGTTACTGTGTATTACACAATACACAATATATTATAACTGATGGCAATGTATAGAATTGAAAATTTAATTAGTTACGTACTTGACAATTTAAAAATACGCCTTCCACGTCGTGAAAAAAAATTCAATATTGCCTTTATTACTGTTGGGTTCATACCGTGCATATTGAATAATAAATGTTTATTATATACCAGCATATGCACAAATAAGTACTGTAAATTTATATTAAACTACTCCGACATGTTGCGATGTTAATACACCATCTTCAGGGAGTTTACAGTTGTGTTAGCTAAAGTTATGAATTATTAAAATGATAAAATACAATATAGTAGTGTGTTTTTATGATAAAATCTTGGTAAATGTGGCCGCATATGTCAGTGCTAGTTAGGTGCGTGTGTGTGGCGCGGAGTACTATATTGTATTTTATCGTTTAGTAATTCATAACTTTTGCTAACACAACTGTAAACTCCCTGAAGATGGTGTATTAACATCGAAAAATGTCGGAGTAATTTTAACATAAATTTACACTACTTATTTGTGCATATGTTGGTATATAACAAACATTTATAACTCCATACTGATTTGATATACAAGTGGAAACAAAGATACCTAGTAGGTTAGTGAATACGGTATGGACTGGAGGGCCCGTGGTTAAAATCCCAGCAATTGAAAAAAGATTTTCCTGTCCTCTAAAAATGTACTGGAGCGGGTACCGCGGTCTTTCCCGGTGTTGAAGCCGTCGGGGCCTGAACCTAACCACTCATCTTCATCCAGCGTCGAGATTACAAACAAGCACCGCTCTACCTATACCCCCACATTTGTCTTCATGACACAGACAGAAAAACCTTTATCTGTACCTTTTTGGTAACGCAAACATTCGCAGGCTTATACAATTTGCTTTTGGTAGAGGACATTCCGTTGCATTTTAAAATAAAATAATAATAATACAATAATAATAAAATAAAATATATACGCACGTATAGAGTTTATTTTATTATTATTGCACAAGTTACTTTCACGTGTGTCTGGCGCAAGCCGAATTTTGCTCAAGTCTGGGCTGAGTATACGTAACGCCAGCGATAAATGTTTACACAAAGAAGTCCAAAAGCAATAAAAATTCCAGCAAACTGGAGCCTGATTGGCAGAAACAGAACCGCCCCGCCACTTATGTTATCACCCAACAGTATTCTTTCACTTTCTTCTTCTGCATTCGCGCGAGCAAAAATTCGGCGCTGTTGTCACAAAAAATATCGTTATTTCCCCTCTTTTACCTTTTCTTTTTTAAACTGCGTGAGTCTCAAATTTCGTAACTTGAAATCGAATACGTAGAGGTGTGACTGCATACGTCTCCAATGTCGATATGGAATGACGCTCCTATTGACACCCCTAAAACCACAGCAGGCCCTTGGCTGCCTGTTCGTACATTCCCACCAATTGACTGAGCCATTAATTAGACTTAATAACACGCCTCGCTCGTAAACACGTGTGCCGCAGGCTTAAGTGATTAATTGTGGAGGAAAGACCCAAGTTAACTTCCGTCATGAACCTAACGTTTGCCAGCACACTGCACGTTCAATTTCACAACAGAAGCATCGTAATTTGAACAGGTATGCAGCTAATTTGAAGTACAGATATCATAATACGCGAAATTACTAGTTCAGAACATAAACAGAAGATAGCAGCAACAAACATGAAACGTACCTATTGAAATAGTCAGTAATACAGCTTTCAGCTTGGCCAAATAATTATAAATGTTCCACTTTCACTGAAATCCTCATTTCAGACAGTTTCTAACAGCCAATGGAGTATAATAAAGGCTCAATGGAAGGGCTAAATGTGGAAACCGTAGTTAGAGATGGGAAATATTAAAATTCTCTATAAACCTTCATCGGACATGTTAGTAATATAACGTCAAAATTTTGATCATAAAAAAGGGGATAGAAAGAACTTCCGAAACGTCACCAATACAGCCTACATCTACATGGCGTCAGCACCTGATACATTGTCGACGCAAGACCTGCACAGTTGTGAGGATCTGAAAGATTATAAATATTATATTCGATTTCTGTGTGACACAGTGGCACTGACAACCACATCCTCGTATCTCGACAATTCGATGCTCCATATACTCGTAATTATTAGCGAAGATTTTACAAGATCTCTCAAAATACTGCTTTCTTTCAAAACGACGGATTTCAGCCCAAAACGATTCCCGAACAAAGTTTGGTATTCTGTAGATTTGTGGAGCTTCTGATCCGAGGGGCCACTGGTGACACCGGGACTTTCGGGGCCTTAATACATAACCACAGTTGTGATTCATAATCTCATGTTTAACGTTCTCTAAATAATACGTAGAGATGTTTCAGCCGGTACGCATACCGGCAACAGAGAGCGGCGTACCGGTAAACTTAATAAAACTCAAAATAACGCCGGTGAATTTTAAGTCCCTACTTTCCGCCATGTTTATTTTCAGTAGAGTAGGGGCCAACGATTCTTTTTGTAAACTTACCGCTAATTTTATACATCCAATTGATGGAGAAAGAAAGATGATCCTAGTTTAATTTACATTACACCTTTCAGTCACTGTAAACAAGAGATAAGCCTGAAATATTTATACTTTAGCAATAAATTTATTTAACTTATGCCCATTGGCACATTAACGAAATCCAGTGTGACTCAGTAAATAGCTACAAAGTCGGGCCCTCAGCTGCGATCAAATCAATGTGACAGAGGGCACGGCACGGCAAAACACGGCACGTCACGGCACTATCTCGGCGAGCCTTACTTGGTCCTAGTGGTGTGCCAGGAACCCAACGGTACTTCAGGCTTCCGCCGTGGCAAGTAAGGGATTTCTTCGCCCTTCTGCGATGTATCGCAACGTAGATTGTTAGTTACCGAACTTTTGAGACAACCTATCGGTCCCATCTTCAGTGGCCAAGCAGTAAACCGCTTGGCCATTAAAGATGGGACCGATAGCTCGACCTGCAAAATCCCAGACGACTCAGCACCTCTATTTAACTGTCTTCATAATATTTCAAATGTTTAAATATGTGCCAAATTACCATATCACTAACAATAATTTTTGCTTGGTATTATGACTTAATTTCGCTGTCAACCGACAAATTTATCGTTTTGTTACTCCGAACCTAAATTTATTACATTTTATATTTTGTTTGTAGTTCAATTTTACGGTTGGTGGTTTAATCCAAATTCTAAAACGTAAGCGAGTAATTTCCTCTCAGTTCATTTCGGTTTGGTTCATTTGTGTGGTGGGGTGGGGTGGAGAATTTCCGCTTATATTATCCGTGGAAAACTTCTATAGCCATCCATCAAAAGATTCCAAAACTGCAAAGTAGCACCAACATTGAGCAATTTTCAAAGTTTCTGGATTGAAGTACTAGAACACATAGACCGGCGAATTCAGGCATCCGCCGAGGTACAAAAGAAAGCTTCGCTCTTCTGGGATATTACGCAGAGTAGATTGGTAGTTACCGATGTTTCGGAACAAATTATTGTTCCCTTTTCAGAGGTCAAGCAGTCCAAGGAGACGACTGCTTGACCCTTGAACTTGGGACGGAAAGATTGTCCCGAAACGTCGGTAACTACCAATCTACCCTGCTTAACATCCCAGAAGAACGATGATGTATAGAACTCGGTCTCAAGCTGTAAGTATACCATTGGACGTCGGTCTTAAAATGATTGAAGTTATTTCCCAAGCGCACTGTACCGAGATGGAACTGAAGTCAGGATATCTCAGTCGGTCTAGAGAAAAAGTTGTAGGTTAGACGATCAAAAAATTGTATTTAGATTACAGAAGAGAACATAGAACGACATTAACTGTCTGGTGTTCGGAGTGCAGGCTGGCAGTGTTTACTGACAAGTACGAACTTCTCATACCAGTTACTCAACTCTTACGCTTCTACATATAAATACAAATAACGCTATTCTGTTTTTTCATAACATGAAAGAGGAAATTAAAAATTGGTAACAGAGAGGAAAAAGTAAGCTTAAGGGTGTTACGTTGTAAAGACACCGAATTTTAAGAAACTGTACAGAAAGATCAGTAAACAAGCAACGCCGAGGTTAACTGTCAGTTTACCACAGTGGAAAAGTATAAAAGGGTACGAACATAAGCAAGTATGTATGTATAAAATGTGTATGTGTGTGTGTGTGTGTGTGTATACATATATATATATAAAGTTAAAGTGATCCCGTTACAGGCCCGGTGTGGCCCAGAGGGTGGGTAGATGTATAGCTGTACTCTTCCATGACTGCAGCACTAGGTGGTGAGTGTTCAGAAGCACGTCCCGGCCGCACTTTACCCCCGGGTGAGACCCGGTACCAATTTTACAGGAGACTGGGTGGGCCCTAGGGCCGGTCTGGACGGGCGGAAAATCTCGTCCCCATCGGGATTCGATCCCGAACCGTCCAGCCCGTAGTCATTCGCTATACCGACTGAGCTACCCGGCCCATATGTGTGACATATACACATACATACTTGCATATATTCGTGAACTTTCTGTGTAATTGATCTGTGTATCCCTTACACAAAATGTCCACAAATTCCCTTTCCTATGGGCAGAACCGGATTATGGGTTTGACGTCATAGGAGTAAATAGGGGTTCCCACGTTGAGATACACTACAGCGTACATACACGTTGTAAGTTAGGGAATAATTTTTAAAAGACTGCATATTATTATCTGTTGCGCTTACCATGTAATAATTCTTTTTCAATAATGAACAGGGTCTGTGAACATCCTGTATTTTCCGCATGTATAAACTGTATCAAACTTACCAAAAAAAACGGTTCATTGTATGATCTGTATTTCCATCGCAAAAATCACTTATAAAAACATGACAGATCATGTACATAAGGCGCGTTCGCGTAACCACTTCTGCCGTGGACAGAGCAGTAATTATTTTATATTCTGAATGAGTGTGTTTAGCCTAAGTTAGCCAGCATGCAAAGCGCATGCGCCCCATTATATTGTCATCTATGCCATGTCTGTCTCTGTCATATTTTCCCATATTGTCTCATAAAGGGCAAGATTTAAAAAAAAAAGTTGGGTGTTTTCATTTGCTCTACAATTTTGTCTGAAACGTTTCTCACTCTAAGAAGAATTCAGCGAGCTATTATGTAAATGTACACAGATCTTCATGTGAAGTACCCACTATTCTTGCCAGAACATATCGAAACTTCAATTTTCTCGAGAGATTTTCGAAAAAAAAATACTAGAATATCAAATTTAATGAAAATCCTTGAAATGGGAGCCGAGTTGTTCCATGCGGAAGAACAGACAGGCGGAGAAACAGACATGCAGAAGCACACAGTCTCACAGTCGCTTTTCGCAATCTCGCGAACGCGCCTGAAAAGGCAGGTGGTTTAAACACTTTGAAATAAAACCGCACCACCAGAAACCGGTAGGCGTTACGAAGAAAGGAGAGGGTCAATCGATCGGACCACTGATCGATGGTCATGCCGTATGTCCGAATAGGTGAGATTTGAGGTTCGCACGGCGGTAATTGTGAATATTATCGTCTTCTTAAAAATGACGTCAGGTCGTTTGCCAGAAATGGCGCGATGTGTGTATGAACTTCCCGCCCTGAAGATGGAAGCAGAGTGCTCCCTCTGAAACTAGGTAATTTTATGGTACTTTATGATATCACATTTCAGCAGACAGTAATCTTCGTATCCCTGCAATTTAATAATTCTGCCAGAAAAACTGGTGGAACGAGGTCACTTTTAAAACGCATAGAGGCAGAAGCGAGTGGTCAGTTTGATATCCCGGCCTCTTTACCCCCTGGAAAAGGTCCCCCGTACCCTTTTAAAAAAGAAGGCAGGGTGAAAACTCAAGAGCCAGTGCGGTCACTTCGAACAACAGAAACATCTGTGCCTCCAGCCTAGTCACTACACTGAACACGCTATCCCCGTTCCAATAGAGGAAAAGAGAATTTAAAACATATTTTTAAAAAATAAGTTACGACATTTGGTTTTGTGCGAAATTATCTGGAATATAAAGGCAGAACTGTCTTCCGAAATGACGCTATATTTCTGCCAAACTTCAAGGGATCAGATCCCAGAAGCTCGTGGTCTTTAAATACAGTACTTTGAAAGCGGACGTAGATGAGAAGATAAAATTAAAATGGATATTCAAGACGTGGGATGGGGAGTCAGGGACTGGATTGATCTGGCTTAGCACAGGGACAGGTGGCGGGCTCTTGTGAATGCGGTAATGAACATTCAGGTTCTACAAAATACGGGGAAACTTTTGCCCATCAGAGGACCTGTTAGATTCTCTGCAAGGACTCTGTTCCAGGAGTTATTATTAGGTAGGTAGGTAGGCAGGTAGGTAGGTAGGTAGTTAGTCTAGTTAGTTAGTTGCGATGTAAACTGGAGTCATGTGGCTTAGTACAGAGTGCAGTATATTTTCTGTCATGTAGGCCGATGCTTATCCAGTGTGATTGTCTCGGGCTGAGCCGAGAACAACTAAATTCTACGGTGTGACATTCATTATGTCCAACCTCACAGCCCGTCCCATCGACTGAGGGTTGACAACGATCGTACACAAACTGCTGTATTTCCGCTCCATGCCTCTTGGTAACATTGGCCTACCTGTTTGGCTGCAAGGCGCTCTGTATACTAAATGTGGAGCATATGAGATTCGAGACAGTACCAGACTGGACGACGTCACAAATCAGAATATGGCACTCTTCGGTACCGTACTTCATCTACGTACAATGCTAGTGCTTGTTATTCCCTCATTTAATGTAAGTTATAAAGCAATCACAATACGAAGAAAAGATAGCAGCAATAGAAGGAAATTGTACCCCAGCGTTTGTCTTCGCCAGGAAAAGTTCACAGCATACTTCTACAAAGTCACATCACTATTTAGCGCAAATTGTTGGTGCAAGCTGTTACTGAAAATTCTTGTTATTGGAGTTAATATGTGTATATAAAACTGCATGTGTGTGTGTGTGTGTGTGTGTGTGTGTATGCGTGTAAGTATAAGCATACCTCCACCCATTCCTAACCTCGCCGCAAATTAGGTTGGATGGTCTCCAGACTACCCTTTATATTGAGAGGGGCTGGGTGGGCCAAAAGGCCTGTGTAGAGGGATATGGAGAAGAGAAAATCCCTTCCCCCTCTGGGTTGCAACCAAGACCGTCCAGGCGGCAGCGTGTCGCTCCGCCGACTGAGCCCGAGTGGTGTGTTTATATATATATATATATATATATATATATATATATACATACTGTACATACATAGAGATAATTAAAATGTGATTGAACGTGTTACAACCGTTAATTTGATGTAATTTGATTTGCATTTACTCGAAAGAGTTCGACAAGAACGCCGTCCAGAAATGTCAAGAAATGCGCTGTTTTTCCTAACTTTTTATTGTTTACATAATTATTAAAACAAATGCACACCAACAGTAATTAAAAATTGTGATGGTGATAATATTTGAATCCTGTTTGTTACAAACGTAGAGATAAAGGTAAAATTCATCCTAGAACAGACCACGAAGGCCCATAGGGGGACCAGGGGTATAGTTGTACTCTTTCTTAAACCTCGGAGCTAGATGAAAATGGGTGGTCAACGCCACGCCCCGGCCGTTTTACCCCCGCGAAAGACCCGGCACCCTTTGTATAGGAAGCTGGGTCGGCTAGGGGGCCGGTCTGGATGGATGCGGAAAATCTCACCCCCACCAGGATTCGACCTCCGGACCGTAGGGCCCGTAGGGAGTCGCTATTCCGATTAGGCTATCCCGGTCCACCCTGTTCGTTACATTTATCCTATATCAAGATACAGCATATTTGTCCTATTGGAAACGGTCTGAATATTTTGGTACTAATTCTTCACCGAACGTGTATCATGCATCCTGCAGCTAAGGGCGGTGGTGTTATTCGCCGATCCCAAACAGCGCAAGAAGCTTGTCACATGTTAATTTCACTAAAACAACTTTACGATTTACTGTGTCAGCACTGGCCTAGCGATAAGCTTCTAGTGGCCACGAACTGGCCACTGTCACGCCATTGAAAAACGATTCAATCAATCGCCGACAAAATTCAATTAAGCGCAAGTCGGATTATTAGGAATATCACATAATATCAATTGCACTGCATGCAATAACTGGCTACGTTCCAGTCTATTATACAATTCAGGGATTTTTTTTTTTACCCCGCCAATAGCTTTTGTCACTTCCTGTCGGGTCGCTTATCGTACAAACCGTAGCGCCTGATTGGACCACTCACACGTGCGTTCGAATAGCGCCCGGTTGTGACAGAAGATATTCGTGAGGTAAAATAATGACCCTATATAAAATCCTCCCTTCTCCCAGTTTTTAGGCGCGTTCGAGAAATTGCGAAAGTCCACTACCAGTTTCGTCATGTTTGTCGGGCTACAGGGAATAACTCGGCTCCCACTGGACGGATTTTCATAATATCTCATATTTGAGTATTTTTAGAAAATATATCGAGAAAAAGTCAATTTTCATTAAAATCTGGCAAGAATAACGGGGACGTTACATGCAGACGTACGTACATTTACGACGGCATCCTGCTGAATTCTCTTTAAAATGAAAAATGTTTGCGACAAATTTTGTACAGAAACTAAAATCATACATGCTGTGTGTGCTTTTTAATTTAAAAAACACGCCTTTTATTTTCAGCTTCTTTTTCCCCGAATATGGTGCTGTTTATGAGATATTGTGGCAAAGTATGGTAGAGCCGGACAGGCCACAGATGACAAAATAATACAGCGCATGTGATTTTTATGCTAGTAATAAGGCTACAAGCACATATTAAGAATATATAAGTTTACCCTAGAACAGGCCACGAAGGTCCAAGAGTGGGAGTAAATGTATAGCTCTACTCCTTCTTTAACCTCGGCGCTAGATGAGATGGGTAGTCAACGTCACACCCAGCCGCTTTACCCCCGGGAAAGACCCGGTACCCATTGTATAGGAAGCTGGGTGGACCCCAGGGCCGGTCTGGACGACGGGTGCAGAAAATCTCGCCCCCACCGGGATTCGATCCCCGGATCGTCCAGCCTGTAGCGAGTGGCTATACAGACTGAGCTATCCGGGCCCACAAGAATATATATGTATAATACTCATTGTTTTCCTACGGAAACGCGCCTCAATTTTATGTTTGTACGTATATGGCTGTCCTGTTGCTCTTGTACCTGAAGGTTACTAGTGGACCTTAGTGCATAAAGCCATCTGTTGTACTGGGTATTTATTTACAAACCTTTCCATAACCCGCGCCATTACTGTAAATAAAATAAAAGATGGAATATTAAAACTTCTCAAAGCAGTGAATAATGAGACTGTTGTCTTCAAGAATCTGACACCGTAGAGCTAAGTAAATATATAGCCTGTAGACTCTGATGGGGACAAATCAGAAGTCATAAAACAGCGTGCTACCCAATTCTTGCCGTTTATTGCTATAATTCAAGAAAGAAAATAATTTGCAAATGAAGCTGGAGTGTGATCCAGCCATCTAGCACCCTTGACGTGCTGCAGAGACTGAGAGTGTAACACATGCGCTCTCCTACAACAGGTTGCGAAGTTTGAAATACGGTTCTGACTATAAATTTACTTCTAGTGGAGTCAGAATTGCTGACGGTTCACTTAGGTGTTTCCAGCATGCCTAATCTCAAATAATCCTACAACAGCGATTCTGAACCAAGATATGCATTTACAGTAAATGAGCTATCTATTTACCTATGTATTCTGTACACAATTATCGTGTTATGATGAACAACATAAGAATAGAGAATTTCAAGCGAAACAACTACAGTAGTCTAATTATGTAATTACTTTCCACAATTTTAAAGTAAATTTGTCCCTGAGCGCGCCATGGAAATACGTGCAAGATGGGGGTATAACTCCATTCGTTCGAAACCCCATCAATATATGGAGGTGAGTGATCGGCAGCTTTGCTCCCTGGGAGAAACATCCGATATCTGTTCAATAGGGAGGCCGGGATAGCTCAATCGATATAGCGACTCGCTACGGGCTGGAAGATCTGGGGATCGAATACCGGTGGGGGCGAGATTTTCCGTACCCGTCCAGACTGTCCGTGGTTCCAAGTCAGCCTCCGTTACAATGGGTATAGAATCTCTTCCCTCAGGGGTAAAATGGCCAGGTCGTGACTTTCACAGCCCACACCCATCTAGCGGGTGGTTACAGGAGTACAGCTATACCTGTACTCCTTCTCTGAGCCTTAATGGCCTATTCTCTGGTGACCTTTACATTTAACTTTACCTGTTGAATAGAAGGTTGGTTAGACTTCAGAGATGGTATTGACGCTTTGAAGAATAGTTTCTTGCGCCTGTCTACAATCTAAATGCTATCCGTATGTTCATCTAGGGCATATACTGTACCTACGGAGCTATCATGTCTCATATTTCCCTTCGTAATACTTTAATAATAATAATTATTATTATTAACTGCAATTGGTTTGTTACCCGGTAAAGTAAATCAGCAATCACATTTTCCGCCCTGACGCCAAGATCTGCGGTCCAGTTCCACCGCACGCCTACGTCTTCCTGCGTCTGTATTGACTGAAGAAGGTACAGGCCTTGTACCACGTCAATCCCCGTCAAAAAGAGTCCTATCAACCCCACAAAGAGAATGAATTCTATATGCGAGGTGGCAAGAGTGCCTCGTTCAGCGCAAAATCCGAAAAGAAGGTACTTGGACGTGAGTGTCTGAAGAATTGCCCTATCTCTTCAAGCGAACCTGAGAAAGGAACTCGGTTAAACCGCGGCCGATTCTTGCCAAGTCAGCGTTCCATCCAATATTCAACGCTGATACCATGGATGGCCAGCTAGACGAGCGTCGGGTGACGCAATTTACGATAAAACTTCGGCAATAGACATGCATTAGTTTAAAAAATTATTCATTGTACAGTTTCAAATTTCTGTTCATCCACCTACAATAACATAGTTTCAGTTAGTTATCAGTCTCTTTTTTTTTTAGCAAACGTTTTAAAACGCCGTTCACGGTCAGCCTCATGTGCATGTCAACTGCCAGAAAATAACTCTTTATAGACAAAGAGCGCGAGCAGCAAAAGTGACGTCCGCAAGCCGCCTTGTGGCCACCCCCTCCCCTCCCCCCCGTGCATAGTCTTATATACTGATATTTTTAAATACCCCACCCATGTACTAGGAGGGAGAAGGGTTTTGTTTAAAGACACTGTAGCACAACCCTCTTTTGTCCATACTTTTTTTCAAAAGAGTGGAAGTTACTGGTTGGTAGTAATATAATTACTTACTTACTTACTCACTCCATGGTGCAGAGTCCTTCTTGAGAAGCTAACTGGTTTGCAGCTAGTCAAGAAATTCCCCGCATTTTATGGAACCCGAAGGTTCATTACCGCACTC
>Ga0123353_10010633_pt1 | contig 12854 bp, 11 predicted proteins | sample TergutLab28metaG_3_FD_92763 | JGI IMG/M metagenome (GOLD analysis project Ga0123353, IMG submission 92763) | Labiotermes labralis P3 segment gut microbial communities from Petit-Saut dam, French Guiana - Lab288 P3 | ecosystem: Host-associated > Arthropoda: Insects > Digestive system > Gut ...
CCCGAACTCGTTGAGCTTCTCGCTCTCCTCCACTCGCTGCCGTCGGCGCAGTAGCGGAGTACGCTTCTTCTAGCTACCAATCACGAGATCCTCGACAATATCGCAATTGGCGTGAACCGCAAGTACGTCTTCGTTTTCCTCGATGGCATCAGTGAGACGCATGATGGCTCGGGCGGTTTCGGGATCGGTAACCGCGGCGAGGGTGTCGGCAATGTAGACGAGTTTTTGACTTGCAGGCTCGAAACCGCTATCTCGCAAGGCCGTGGCGACGGCGTAGAGTTTTTCGGGCGGAGTAACGACGAGGAAACCTTCGTCGTCACGCTCGAGATCGTCGGCTCCCGCAGTGAGAATTACGTCGAGGATTTTTTCCTCGATATCTGAAAGGGACTGAGATGTCTGGGGAAGGAGGATATGACCCTTGCGGTGGAAGAGGTAGGCGACGCTGCCAGAATTTGCAAAGCTGCCGTTGTTCTTCGAGAAGATCGAACGCAACGATGCGGCTGTGCGGTTGCGATTATCGGTGGCGACTTCGATGAGCAGTGCGACTCCGCCTGGAGCGTAACCTTCGTAGGTGGTTTCCTCGACGGTCGTGGAGGCGAGTTCGCCCGTGGCCTTCTTGATGGCGCGCTCAATATTATCGTTGGGCATGCTTTGGGCGCGTGCGGAATCAACCGCCGCGCGCAGGCGGTGATTCAGCGCAGGATCGCCACCACCCATTTTTGCCGCTACGGTGATTTCCTTGGAAAGTTTCGAAAAGAGCGTTCCGCGCTTGACGTCCAGTGCACCCTTGAGGCGCTTGATTTTTGACCATTTATTGTGGCCTGCCATAGGGTATGGAATTTTAGCGTCTTTTTATGCTAATGTAAATATATGCAAATTTCCGTGAGAACAACCGGGGCGTCTAAGCAAAGTGATTACGAATGGAGAACACATAGCACCAGTGGGCTGCTCGTGTGCGACGCCCATTCGCTGTGGGTGTGGACGGATGGTTCGGGCAAGAGCAACCTCATCGTCCGCAAAAACGCCAACGGGGATTTTTCCATCCTCCTCGGCTCGCTTCTCTCTCAGCAACTCGACTCCCAGTGCCGTCCGATTCAAATCGTCGTTGCCGTCGATGGATTGCACGACGAACAAGCCCGTGCGCTGGCGCATTGCTACCTGACGAACAAACCGCGCATCGAAGCCACCGTGCGCGATCACATCAAATACGCCGAGGGCGACTGGACCGTACAATTTTCCACATTGAAAGTCGCGCTCGGCATCCTCGCCTCGCAAATGCCCATCAAGTCGTCACTGGAGCCGAAAGGCAGGGGCAAGTTTGCACATTCCTATTCTGGAAAGACTTTTGGAAAGATCGCCTTCCACGTGAGTCTCCATCGCTTCTCGGAAAGCGCGGGAATCAAGCTGCTCGTCGTAGACGTTCCCAAACTCGTTAAAGGCTGGGACGATATTACTGACATTTTTTCGCAGGGGGTGGAACGCAACGCCCTATGGCAGGAAATCGGCCACGAAAGCGAGACGTGGATTCCCTTCGACCTCGATGTCGCTGTACAAGCAACGGAATCGAACGACACTGCCGTAGTCCCGTTCGACTTGGCCGCCGTGGAAGATTACGTAGAGAAGCACCCTTGGCGCATTCTAGCCGTGGCTGCGGGAATCGGCGTGCTCGCCGCCACCTTGCTACGGTCGAAAAAGAAGGACTAGAGCATTTTCGATTGAATCGTAGAGATTGCTGTGTGGTGCGGCGGCACGGCGAGGGAGCGTTCTGGGAGCGCCGAGCACCAGCTCGGCTCGCACCGAGGCGACCGTTCCATCAACATCGCCGTTTTCCGAGACCACACTTCTACCGATATCGCCGTATCTCACTCGGGTCATTCTCCTTCGCTACCTGCCGAGCTGGTGCTCGGCGCTCCCAGACGCTCCCGTTCGATTCCCACTCTCCTTTTTTGGCTACAACTTTATTTAAAATGCTATAACTCAAAAACTCTCTAAATTTCACACCATCTAGGTTTTTCCTTTTTCGATAAGTCTCCAAAAAAGAAGCGGTCGCTTGGACGACCGCTTCGGTTTTCTGGAAATGTTTTCGGGTTCTTAGTAATTGACGGCGCGCTCTTCGAAGTAGGCCTGCGGATGGAGGCAGACGGGGCACTTATCTAGGGCCTTGTCGCCTTCGTAGATGTGTCCGCAATTGCGACACTTCCAAGTGACGTTTTGCGGCTTGGCGAAGATAGTACCCTCCTCGAGACTCTTGTGCAAGGCGCGGTAGCGCTCTTCGTGGTGCTTCTCAATGGCAGCGACACCCTTGAAGGCAGCGGCAAGTTTTGTGAAGCCTTCCTCCTCGGCTTCGCACGCCATGCGGGCGTACATCTCGGTCCACTCGCCGTGTTCGCCAGCGGCGGCGTCGAGAAGGTTGGTGGCCGTGCAGGGGATTCCGTCGTCGTGAAGTGCCTTGAACCAAAGTTCGGCATGTTCCTTTTCATTTCCAGCCGTCTCCTCGAAGATGGCCGCTATCTGCTCGTAGCCGTCCTTGCGGGCACGGCTGGCGTAGTAGGTGTACTTGTTGCGGGCCTGGCTTTCACCGGCGAAGGCCTCCATGAGGTTGGTCTCGGTTTTTGTTCCTTTTAAGTTAGGCATAGTGCGGTAGATAATACGCTTGGCAGGAATTTATATCAATAGGAAAATCATTTCCATAACGAATGCTGATATTTTTCCTTGCCTTGTAAACAGAAAGACGGTTTACTGTTGCCGCAACCGAAAGGAACACACAATTATGTTTGGCATAGGCAAACCAGAACTCCGCAACATCGAAAGAACCATCAGGCTCAATCGCTTCACCCGCTTCCAAGGCGGCAAGAACGGCTACCTCGCCCGCAGTGAACGCGAGCTCGCGAAGAAAGTCGGCGTCAAGCACACCCTCCTCATGAACTCTGGTACCAGTTCGCTCATCTCCTCGCTCGTCGCACTCGGAGTCGGCCCAGGCGACGAAGTCCCCGTCTCGGCCTACACATGGATCTCCTCGCCGCTCGCGCCCGTCATGCTCGGCGCCACCCCCGTGATCGTCGAAGTGGACGAAACGCTCACCATGTGCCCCAAGGACCTCGAGAAGAAACTCTCACCCCGCACTAAAGCCATCATCCCCGTGCACATGAACAACCTCCCTTGCAACATGGATAAAATCATGCGCATCGCCCGCAAGCACAAGATCGGCGTCGTCGAAGACGCCTGCCAAGCCGTTGGCGGTCTCTACAAGGGCAAACGCCTCGGCAGTATCGGCGCGATCAATGCCTACAGCTTCAACAGCTACAAAAACATTACCTGCGGCGAAGGTGGGGCCATCCTCACCAACGATACCGAACTCTACGACCGCGCACGCCTCTACCACGACGCTGGCACCTTCGTGCAAAGCTACGACACCGCCGTTCAAATCCCCATGTTCGCAGGCCAGGACTACCGAGCCTCCGAAATCGACGGAGCCATCCTTTGTGCCCAGCTCAAACGCCTCGACCCCGGCATGGAAGCCTGGCGCAAACGCCGCAAGCTCGCCGCCGAAATCATCGCCGCCGAGGCACCCAAAGCCTTTCGCATCACCCTGCACAACGACGAAGAAAGCGCCGTTTCGTTGCCGCTCAGCTTCGCCGACGAAGAGACCGCCAAGGCATTCGTCAAGCGGCACAGTGGACATTGTTTCATCGACACTTGGCGCCATGTCTACACCAACTGGGAGCCGCTTGTCCAGCGTTGCACCTACCACCCGCTCAACAACCCCATGCGCGGTAAAGTAGGCATGCAGCAAAAATACGATGCCACCGCCGCCCCGCGCACGCTCGAAATCCTGCGCCGCACGGTGAACATGAGCCACCTCGTCGCGTGGGACATTCCGCTCAGCAAAGTCGAGAAGTCTATTCGCGCGATTTGCTTGGGCAATTTCTAGCGAAAAAACACGGTGCTTGCATCAAGAACGTTTTTTCATCATTCTTATTAGCAATGAATTTGCCGAATCAACTCACGGTGGCTCGTCTGGGGCTTGCGCTGCTCCTTGTGGTGTGCTTGACGATTTCCTTCACGGGAAACTACCTCGTTGCGCTTGGGCTTTTTATTGCAGCGACCGTTACCGACTACTACGACGGTGCGATTGCCCGCAGGCGTGGACTGGTTACCGATTTCGGTACGCTCATGGATCCACTCGCGGATAAAATTCTCACGGTCTCGGCATTCATTTGCCTCATTCCGGATATCCCAGCATGGATCGTCATCCTTGTCGTAGCGCGGGAATTTCTCATCACGGGTTTACGCCTGCTGGCGAGTTCGCAGAATGTCATCCTGCCCGCGGAAAGACTCGGCAAGCACAAGACAGGCTGGCAAATGGCTGCCGTCATCTGCTACCTACTCTTTCTCGGTGTCGAGCAGGTTTTCCCCTTGCTCAAGGAGTATCAAGTGTGGACGGCTGGTTTTGCCATCATCGCTTACACAATTTTGACGATCATGACCGTGCTGACACTCTATTCGGGCGTCGCGTACTTCTGGAAAAACCGCTCGCTCATTCAGACGAAGTAATTTTTTTTGAAAAAACTTCTTGCATTGCTGCAGAAATCTGCTATAATTTTTAATGTTCTGGGGGGAACAGTGACCCGTTGATAGCACTCGTTATCGACGGGTCACAACTTTTTAAGGCGAAAACGCAAAGTAACGGCGTGCGTCTCGCCGTTACTTTGCTGACGCATCATTTCTCGATAGTAACGTGAGATGAAATATTCTGATTATATGCGTCTTACGAAACACATCCTCGCGTAACCGCACGAAGCAACGTTTTCGCCGTTGCGCCGAGTGGTGTTTTCCCGTAGCATTGAGGGCACTATTTTCCAATGCCCGCAGAACAAGCGAAGTGTGAAACAACGTCTTGATATTTTATTGGTTGAACGAGCCTTTTTCCCGTCGCGCGAGAAAGCGCAACGGGCGTTGATGGCTGGGCTGGTGACTGTAAACGGCCAGCGAGCCAGCAAACCTGGCACGTCCGTGGCAACCGACGTGACCATTGAAATCGCCGCGCCAGAAAAATATGTCGGTCGTGGCGGTTACAAACTGGAAGCCGCACTTGATGCCTTCGCTATCAACCCTCAAGGTCGTGTCTGCCTCGACGTAGGAGCCTCGACGGGAGGTTTCACCGATTGCCTCCTTCAACGTGGCGCGGTACGCGTCCACGCCATCGATGTAGGCCACAACCAACTCGATTGGAAAATCCGCGACCACGAGCGGGTCGTCGTCAAGGAAGGCCTCAACGCCCGTCACCTCACCTTCGAAGACCTCGGCGAACACGTCTCCCTCTGCGTCGCCGACGTTAGCTTCATCTCACTTACCTTGATTCTCCCCGCAGTATTCCCTCTCCTCACCTCCGACGCCGACGTAGTCGTTCTCATCAAACCGCAATTTGAACTCTCCGCCGCCGAAGTAGGCCGCGGCGGAGTCGTGCGAGACACCGCTTCACGCGAACGAGCACGCGACCGTATCCGAGCCTTCGTTGAGGAAAACGGCTGGCACTGGTGTGGCTGTATCGACTCCCCCATCGCAGGCCGCGAAGGCAACATCGAATATCTCACCCATTTGAAACCGTGATATCGCTTTAGCAACCGTATTTGTCCAAAAGCTTCAGAACGGTCTTCTCGTCTTTTTCGATGGAGCCGAAGCCGATCATGATGAGGCCTTCGGCGCTGCCGAGCTGGTCGGCGATGACATCAAGGGTTTCCCAACCGTACCGCGAATGTCCGCCCGCCCAAATCTGCACGAGCTTGCCAGCTTTACGGATTTTTCTGTGAACCTCGGGCCATTGTGTGATGTCGGGCGCGCCGTCGCCAGGCACCCATTGGATGCCTTTCAACTCGGGAATGGCGAGGAGCATATCCAAGTGTGGCAACTGCCCTGCGCCGTCCAAGTGGTAGAACGTGTTAGGGATTTTTTTGCACATGGCAGTGATTTCAGGCAGGATGAATTGCTCAAACATTTCAGGGCCGATCATGTAGGCGAAATCGCATTGGAGCATGTAATAGGGCTGTTCGGAAAAAATCGGTGTCCACGCGGTATAGCCAGGGTTCTTATCGAGGATTTTTCCGAACGTGTGAAAGACTTCCCACCAAGCGTCGTGGGCTTCCCACGAGAGGCGATCGACTTCCTCGGGGCAGTCGTAGAGGTCGAAGACGAGACGCTCGCTCGGGCGGAACGTCGAGACGATATCCATTGCGCCACCGAGGTCGGTCATACTCAATTGCACCATGCCGCCGAAGCGCGCCTGCATCTCGCGATAGAGGTTTTGCATGATAAGGTACCATGGATTGTCGGGGATGACTTTGAGGTGGAGATCTTTTGCCTCCTTGATTTCGCGCGGGTGGAACCACGTCGTGGGAGCCTCCATGCTGCCACTCTCGACTTGTGCTCCGAGATATGCGGCGCATACGCCAGGGCCGTAGTTCGGCCATACGTTGGGGAATCCGTCGCCGAGGAAATACGTGCCTTCCAATTGATATTCGTACCAGTCCACGATGTGCGCAACGGTAAAATCCGCGCCGTAGTAGCTATTGAAGTGATGGTAGGGTTCGGCGGGTTTCGAACGTGTCGGCGTACGACCCGAGAGAGAGACAGAGATGAGCGGGCGTTTCAAATCACCAGCCCACCAGCGGCTGTAGTTTTGCTTGATGGTTTTCCAGCGTTTTTCGGAGAAGTCGATGTTCATTATGGAAAGGAGAATAACATATTTTCGAGGCAGATAGCTAGTTTTCCTTTCCCTGTACGATTTCCCTCGCTCGCTTGAGTGCGTCGTCGAAATGAGCGACGAGGTTTTCGCGTCCGATAACTTTTACGAATTTTGCACGGCGCAACATCGCCAGTGGCTGATGGTGCAGCCCACTCAAAATGACCGTCCCGCCGTGTGCTTGCATCTGCTCGACGACACTTTCCAGTGCATCGAGCGCCGTGGCGTCCATCGCCGATACCAAGTGCAGGCGCAAAATCAACACATGCGGCCACGCATCCAACTCGGCCAACGCATCCTTCATCTTTTCCGCGGCACCGAAAAGGAACGGTCCGAAAATCCGATAGACGAGTACGCCGTCGGGGATGTCCTTGCCAGTAGCAAGCTGTTCGGGCGATTCGAGCGCGTCCTCGGCCGTCACGCGCGAGACTTCGGTCGTATTCGCCACGCGTGTGACGAAAAGCACTGCCGCAAAAAGCATCCCCACCTGCACCGCAACCACCAAATCGAAAACTACGCACAACCCCAGCGTAACCAGCAGCACAAAAGCATCGCTGCGCGGCATGCGGTGCAGCCTCGCCAGCTCGCGCCAGCGACCCATGTGCACGGCGACCACGATGAGTATCGCCGACATTGAGACGATGGGCACGAGCGCCGCCCAGCGGGCGAAAATCATCATGATCACGAGTATGGTCACCGCGTGAACCATACCCGAGACGGGCGTTTTCGCACCGCAGGAAATGTTGGTCGAAGTTCGTGCGACGGCTCCCGCAACGGGGATGCCACCGAAAAATGGACACACGATATTGGCGATGCCCAGCGAAATGAGCGTCGTATTGCTGTCGTGACGGTCACCCGAAAGTCCATCGGCGACCACGCAAGAAAGCAGCGTCTCGATAGAACACAGCAGCGCAATCGCGATGGCGGAACCAAGCAGGTCACGAACCGTTCCCCACTCGACGGGTGGGAGTGTCGGACGCGGCAGCCCCGCAGGTATGCCCCCGAACTTCGACCCGATCGTGGCCATCGTGTCTCCGCCCACGCCCAGCAAAAGCGCCACGAGCGTCGTTCCCAGCACGACGACAACCGAACTCGGCACATGACGAATCTTTAACCTTGGCCAAAAAACGATGAGCGCAACCGCCGCGACACCGAAACAAACAGTTACGAGATTTGCATGGGAAATATTCTGAATAATCCAGAATAACTTCTGCGAAATCTCCCGTGGCGACACGCCCGAAATACCGAGAAAGTCCGCAAGCTGCGTGGAAATGATGACGATGGCAAACCCCGTCATAAATCCGCTCACCACGGGCGCGGGAATAAACTTTATGAGCGCCCCCATCCGCATCAAACCCATCATGACAAGAATCACACCTGCCATCATCGTGGCAAGCAGCAACCCCACATAGCCATGCCTCTCGATAACGAACAGCACGACAGGAATGAACGCTGCCGTCGGTCCCGCGATGAGTACGCGACTCCCTCCCAGCAGCGCAACCAAAAATCCCGCCAAGATGGTTGCAACAAGCCCTAGCGCAGGCGGCGACATGGGCGTCTCGGTGCCCGCTGGCACGCTGGCAATGCCGATGGCCATCACCATGGGAATGGTGATGAGACCCACCGTGACACCTGAAAGCATCTCCCCGCCCCAAGGAACCTTGCCCTTGAAAATCTCCAACGTTCGCGGATGAAAAACAGAACGGCTCCGAGATGTCCTGCCTTTAGCGTTCATCGATGGGAAGCATTAAGCAACTTTACTCCGCCGCGTGTGCACCATTGCAGAACGGCTTGTTGTCGCTTCTACCGCAACGGCAGAGGGTTTGCTTCATGCGGATTTCGTAGCTGCGTCCGTTTTCGCTCTCGACGCGAATTGCGCCGCGTACCCATAGCGGACCATTCACACCGAGCTTGTGGTCTTCGAGCACGGCGATCGAAGGTGGCAATTCATCCTCCAGGAGATTGCCTTCCTCATCGAGAATCAGGAGACGACCAGCAGGACACAAATTCGCTTCGTGTATCGCCTGTCTATCGGCTGCCGTACCGCCCATTTGCACGAGATTCCATACACGACCCTTGGCATCGCAGAAGCGGGCGTAGGCGCAATATTTCTGATTGTCGATCAGGGTCAATTCGGGACCGCGAATGACTTCCACATCGGATTGTTCATGTATGGGGGCAAAGCTCGCTGTTTCCTTGCCGTCGAATTCCGAGCGTACGTGGCTGCCGTCACAAAAGGGCTTGTTGCGGCTGTGGCCACAGCGGCAGAGGGCGACGGGATCGGCCTTGATTTCGAATTTCCGACCCTCGCCGTATTCGATCGAAACGCCTTGGGCATCCTCGACGATGATTTTTTCCGAGATATCAGCGACACCAAACACCAGGTAGGGGCCGTCTTTCGTGATTTTGATGTAAGGTTTCATATTGGAACTTCTCCAAGCTAAATATAGCAAGAAATCTTTTTTTACGTAACATCAAAATCCTTTTTGCTCTCGCGCGTTATAAGGAAAAGCCTGTCTTCCTTGCTCACGCTTTCCAATCATTTTGCTGGTTCGAGCTTGACGTCTGCAATGCAGAGTTCGCCCTTAGTGGAGGGAAATTCGCACGAGATGGTGATTCCTCCGCCGATGGGTTGCTCCCACAGATCCTTGTCGGGAATGGAGACGGTAAATTCCAATCGGAACTGCTGCCATGCGTTGCTCGAGGAGGAAAGGGTCGCATCGTGGCCGTTGCCAGAATTTTTGTAGACGTGTTGTCCGCCCCCACGACGCCCTCCGTCGGAAACAAAGACGTGACTGCCAGCCCCATAGCCCACACCCGCCATACCGCCGTTAAAGGTGCCTTTGTATTTGAAGGTTAGGACGTAGCGGTTGGTGCGCGTGAAGGTCATGCCGCCCGTGGAGATACGCACGCTGCGAGCAGTGAAGCCGTTTGACACTCGTGAACGGGGGTCGGCCTTGAACAATTCCTCCGTCGAATAATTGGGGTCGGAGGCGCGGGGGTACATGGCATCGGAGATTTGCTGCATGACGAGGTTGGGCGTAGGCAGGTAGGCAATGCGCATATAGCTTACGCCTGCCGCTATACCAGTTTCGCCTTCCTCGGTTTTCAATACCTGTGGCACGCAGTGGAAGTTGCCGCGGTTGAGCCCCCAGTCCACGGTCCACTGGAGCGGCAGCGTGATTTGCTCGACGTGAGGGACGGCAGGCGCGGCCTCCGCTTCGGCGGACGGGGCAGGTTTCTTGCCAACGGTCGCGATGCTTTTGATTTCCACTGGGGCGGTGAATCTAGGTTCTTCTTTGGTGCCCTTGTTGTAGGCGACGGCGACGCGCCCATTGGGCTTGCCCGCGATGATGTCGAGTAGACCGTCGCCGGTGAGATCGCCCACGGCGATGGTGCAAGGACCGCCAAAGGAGAGATCGGCACCAGCGGTGGTTTTCACATATTCGTGAAATTCAAACTCTGGCGGAGCCGTCTTACTCGGCCAAGGCTTGCCATGGTTGATGTAGACGGACACCTTGCCCGAGCCGTCCGCAACGAGCAGGTCGGACTTGCCATTGCCAGTGTAATCCATGGCGCAGGGCACGAGCCATTCCTTGCCGTCGCCGTAGGCCAAGATGCGGTGCTCATCCACGTCGAACATGGTCTGAGGATCCGACCCGCCTTTGTTGCGGAAAATGTGGATATTGTTGGCCGAGTAGGAGGCCTCGCCAAAAAGGAGATCCTGACGCCCGCTGCCGAAGAAGTCAGCCGTGAGCGGGGAGAGCAAGCTGCCCCAGTTTTTCAAATCCGCAGGCTTGGCATTCGATATGGGAATGCGCAGCTTGAAAACGGCACCCTTGAACGGCTCGAACTTTGGTTCACCAGTCGAACCCGTATTCAAAAGCGGATAGACATCGCCCGCGAAATTGCCCATCACGATATCCTTGCGTCCCGTATTGAAAGCCTCGGTGATGGCGATACGCCCGCCGTAGATATAGTTGTTGTAGGGAGCTCGCGCCTGTCCGAACATATGCGAGCCGAGAGCTTTCACTATTGGTTCGTTGGGCGTGAGGCGAAGGATGAAGTGCGATAGGTCACCCGTGGAGAATTTCGGCTCTTCCTTGGTGCCCTGATTGAAAAAAATGCGAAGGTAGTTCCAGCCGTCCATCATCACGATATCGAGCAGCCCATTGTTGTTCATATCGGCCAGCACAACCGAGGGCGGCACGGGGCGGCCTTGAAGCGACCCGTCGGAAACCGACAGCAACGGCACCGAGTGCGTAGCTCCGCTGATAAATCCTTCCTTGTCCACTCCGCCCCAGGGATTATTGATCTGCGTGACAGACGAGAATGCGGGGTTCTGAACCATGTTTTGAGCGCAAACGACATGTGCGACGAAAAAGAGTGCAGAGAAGAAACTTGCGGAGAAGAAACGATGCATAATCAGCCCCAGATATTAACTTGGTTTTGCAGAAAAATCAAAATAAATCCATCAGCCCAGGGGGTCACTATGTCGTGAATCGTTCGAGTGCCTCGGTGCGTCCGAGGGCGCGCAGGCGGGCGATGACGAGACCCTCGGCTTGAGAAAAATGCGGACAGACGATGCGAGCGCATGGGAGTTTTACCGAAAGGATTTCATGCAATCTCGGCCATACAAAGCGGCTTTTCTTCAGCACTCCGCCCACGCCGATCACACTCAACTCCTCTTCGGGAATTTTGCATTTTTCTGCAACGCTCATCACGTTTTCGGCCAGCAGTTCCGCCGCTTGGTTCATAATGCGCAGAGCCGCCGCATCGCCGTCGACTGCCATTTTTTCGCACAACACCGCGACCGAGGCTATCGCCGAACGATCCACGGCACGGATCGTATATTCAGTCAACTCATGCAGCCCGAGACGGTGATAGATCAGATCGCCTTCGGCATTTTTGTCGTAGGGCACCTTGATGATATCCATCATCTCGCACCAGTAAGGAACCTCACGCTGCTGCACTTGCAACTCATACGTCAAGTGGCGCATGAGTTGGTGACCGATGTAAAATGCACTGCCCACATCACCGAGCAATGGCCCAACTCCGTCGATGACGTGGTGTCTACCATCGCAGTCGCGCAAAACGACAGCCGCACCCGTTCCCGAAAGTACCATGATTCCGCAATCCACACCACCCAGAGCCAAAGCGACGCTGAATTCGCCTATGGGCGTCACTTCCAATTCATGGTCTTCCAGAGCAAGTGTCTTCTGGGAATCATGGAATCTGAAATTTTCGATAATATTTATGTGGTGCGGAAGCTCAGGTGCCTGCTCGCGGATTTTTCCAAAGACAAATCGCATCATCTCCGGTGAACGTCCGACACCGCGAATGTGAACCACCTCGGGCATGTCCTCGCGACTGCCATGCGCATAGGCAAGACGTGCGCCCGTCTCGGCATCCACCAAAAACATTTCGCACTTCGTGCCACCCGCCTCAATCGCAAGAATCCCGTGTCGACCTTTCATGAAAAAACAGTGTCCCTATCTCATCACAAATCCGTGCCGAGGCATAGAAAATAGTGTAAATACAATGGATTCGAGATTTCCCGTCGCGACAAGGCCCCCTTTCATTAATTCGATTGTATTGAATCCATTGACATCCCCTCATGCCGTTAGGCGCGAGAAACTTTCCATTTTCTGAAACTCAAGCTATCATTATCCCACATGATTTTCGCAAAACACATCGAGGAATTAATGGCCGAATTAGCCGTATGCTACCCACCCGAACGCATCGCCGCAGCAAAAGCACGACTCACGGATTTCTGGACACACCGACCCGCAAAAGATCGCCTACCCTACGTGGTGAATGATTTTTGGATGCGTCGGCGCGACTGGCCGACGATCCCCGAAGCCTTTACGCCCATGCAGAAAAATTTGATCGAGCAATTGCGCGGCATCATCGAGCATGCGGCGTGGAACGACGACTACGTGCCGACGCTCGAGACTGGGCTTATCCAAGCAACGATACCCGCGTATTTCGGAGCGCAGGAGGAACACATCAAAGGTTCCGTACGCGTGAAGCCGATGATCACCGACCCCTCCGATGTTTATGCACTCGCCGAGATTGGCTTCCCGCCAGATTCGTTCGGCGGCGAATTGCTGGC
>Ga0123353_10010634_pt1 | contig 12854 bp, 11 predicted proteins | sample TergutLab28metaG_3_FD_92763 | JGI IMG/M metagenome (GOLD analysis project Ga0123353, IMG submission 92763) | Labiotermes labralis P3 segment gut microbial communities from Petit-Saut dam, French Guiana - Lab288 P3 | ecosystem: Host-associated > Arthropoda: Insects > Digestive system > Gut ...
GATTGCTTGACTATTCTGTCTTCAATGGAGTGGAAGGATATCACACAGAACCTGCCGCCCGCTTTCAGCAAATAAAAGATGCTCTCTATCCCCTCTTTTAACGCCTCATACTCGTCGTTGACAGCTATTCTGAGCGCCAAAAAGGTCTTCGTCGCGGGATTCTTTGCCTTTCTTCTCACTTCGGGAGGTAACGCCGATATGACTATTTCGGCTAGTTCCGAGGTCGTCCTGACGGGTCTTTCCTGTCTTGCCGCCACTATCTTTCTCGCTATAAGGCGCGAATACTTTTCCTCACCAAGGCTGAAAAGAATGTCAGCTATTTCGCTCTCTCCACATTCATTGACGATGTCTGCGGCGGTTTGTCCGGACTGCGACATTCGCATGTCCAAAGCGCCTTCCTTGCTGTATGAGAATCCGCGCTGTGCTTCGTCGAGTTGGAATGATGATACTCCAAGATCCAAAAGCGCACCGTCAAAAGAACCGGCTTCTCCGGCAAGAAGATTTTCGCTGTCGCGGAAATCCCCTTGAATTACCCTCACATTCGAAAAACCCGAAAGTCTCCGCAAGGCGGCTTTTACGGCATCGGGGTCTTTGTCTATACAAAACAGCTTTCCGGAATCGAGCCTTCGCGCTATTTCATATGCGTGACCGCCGCCGCCGACCGTCGCGTCTAAATAGGTCCCTGCGGGGTCAATGCCAAGTCCTTCTATACATTCGTCGAGTAAAACCGGGATATGCGCGAATACGGGTTCTGTCAAAGGTTCAACCCCAGAATTATATCGTCGTATAAATCGTCACTCATCTCCTCGCACTGGCTCTGCCAGCGCGCCTTGTCCCAAATCTCTGCTCTGTTCATGGCCCCTATGACCGCAACCTCGCCCATGATCCCCGCGCGTTCACGCAGACTCTGCGGAATCGAGATCCTGCCCTGCTTGTCAGGCTCAACAAGACAGGCGTTCGCGGATAACTGACGCTGAGCGTCCCTTGTGCTGCTGAAAGACTGGGAGATTATCCTCTCGCAGACAGACGTCCACTCCTTTTCGGAGAAAACTGCCAGACATTTGTCCACCCAGCGGGTGATGTAAAACCGCTCTCCGAGTTCATCTCTCAATCTCGAAGGAAAGTTCATGCGGCCTTTTTGGTCGATATTCGGGAAATATTCGCCTGTAAGCAACCGCCTCACCTCCTCAAAAACTCTCTGTCACCACTGAATCTCCGGCCATTTTTCACCACAGCAGACCATTCTTCACCATTTTCAACCTATTATAGCTATCCATGTTTTCCTTTACAACCAATTTCAAAAAAGAACATCTGTTTTGTTGCTTTTGTACATTTATGCAGTGTTTTTCCGGTCAAATATAATATATTGATATGAGTTTGTATTTTATAAGCATGAGAGCAGGCATTTGTGGAGATTGGCAAGCTTAATGAGATGAAATGAAAGCGCAAAAAAAGAAAAGGCCGATTATCTCAGCCCTTTCCCAATTAAACACTCTTATTCAATTGCCCGATATGCTACTGCTCTTCCTTATTATCCTTCTCGAGCCTGTGCACGCGTTCCTCGAGCAGCGCAAGGGCTTGAGTGAGCCTCAGATTGCGTTCGCCGAGACCGGAGACTATCGAGGTCAAAGATAGCAGCATGACCATAGCAAAGGTGCCGAACAGGAAAAAAATGGCATTCACAGGGTTCGATATGCCGACGAAAGCCGATGTTCTGAACACTATTTTCGGAAAGGCGATAAAAATGATCATTCCCGCACCGCATAACAGCCAGATGAGGGTGTAGCGAAGCCCGAGCAGGCGCTTTTTGAGCATAACGGTTATGATGACAAAATACACGGCAATGCATATCAACAGAAAAATGCGAAGCGCTGGTTGCATATATATCCCCCCTTGGTCGGATTTATTATTGCTCTTCCTTTTTTGGTTTCCTCATCAAAAATCTGTACAGCAAAATCGCCACCGACACCTTGAGCATGAAGTACACTGACTTCATGGGGCTTATTGACGAAATCCCCGCTGTCCGCTCTCTCATCGCCACCGGAACATCGGCGACTTTGAAACCGTACAGCGCCGCCGATACTATTGCTTCCGGTTCAGGGTAGTCCTGCGCGTAATGCTGAGCGTAATGCAGTATCATCCGTCGGTTGCAGGCACGAAATCCGCTGGTCACGTCAGTTACCGCTACACCGCAGCTCAAGCGGATGATCAATGAGAGAAACCGTATCCCGAGCCGGCGCATAAACGAGGTCTGAAATCCGGTTTTATCAATGAAACGCGAACCTATGCAGACATCGGCTTCGCCTCCGACGACCGGCGACACTATCGCTTCAAGATAGGCAGGGTCGTGCTGTCCGTCCCCGTCCATCTGCACGGCGACGTCGTATCCGCGCTCGAGCGCATAGCGATAGCCGGTCTGGACCCCGCCGCCTATGCCGAGATTGCAGACAAGGTTCAGGCGGTTCATCGAGCCGCTCTCGAGCACTTGAAGCGTCGCGTCCGTGGAGCAATCGTTGACAACGATGTAGTCGAACTCCGGATGTGCCGCGGCAAGCTCAGCCACCACAGCGGCTATGGAGCTCTCTTCGTTATATGCCGGAATGATTACCAATACTTTCATCTTTTCCCTTTATGCCAAAGCCCCTGACAGCAGAGCATATATATTCGATTAGACGGTCTATTTGCGCCTCTTTGTCAAAATTATTCTCACAGTAGCGCCGCCCGTTCTCACCCATTGCGCGAAGCTCCTCGGCGGACATGGACAAAAGCGCCGAGACAGCTTTCGCGAGTTCGGCGGGGTCCTCCGCCTTTGCGACGACTCCGCACTTTGCCTCCGACACGAGCCCGGCTCCGGCGCCGTCCATAAAAGCGAGCACCGCCTTTTTAGCATACATGTAGGTCTGGAGCTTCGCGGGCACGGTCAGATTCAAGACTTCCTGACTTTTCAGCGGAAGAAACAAGACGTCCGCAAGTTCGAGATAAGCCGGCAAACGGGTCCCCTCGACCCACCCGGTGAAGACATAGTAATCCGCAAGTCCCGCCGCTTTGACTCTTGCTTTCAGAGTCTCAAGCTCCGGTCCGTCCCCGATAATAAGCCACTTCACCCCGCGAGCATCCGCCGCGCTCAAGGCTTCGACAGTGAGTTCCAAACCCTGAGCCTTGCCGATGTTTCCGGCAAAGGCGAGTATGAAATCACCGTCCGACAGCCCCAAATCAGCCCGGGTCATCAAAAAGTCCGTAGCTTCAAAAACCTCTGCATAATTCGGAAAGTATTCGAGGGCACAACCCACGCCCATATCCCGGAGTTTCGCCTCGAAGCCTCTCGAGCTTATGAGCATCAGGTCGACGCTCTTGTAGAGCCAGACGCTGAACTTGTATGACAATCTTTGAAACAGCGTCCGCTTTTCACCCTCTGTCATGCCTATCAGGAAGAAAAAAGACTGCGGCCAGATATCGAGCAGGAACACAATGTTCGGTATCCGCTTCTTTTTTGCCATAACCTTCGCCGGAAATATCTTCGTGACCGGCGAGTTGTTGAAAACAAATACGGCGTCATAGTCGTTTTTTTTCAGCTTTCCGATATGAAACAGGCTGTTTACGGCAAAGGAAGCGCAGTTTAGAACAAGCCGCAGACCGCTCCCTCCACCCCGCCTGAAGACCCCCACGCGCGTTATATTAACGCCGTTATGCTCCTTCTCCCCGCGTGCAAACCAGCCGTATCCTTCATAAAACCTGCCCTGCGGCACATTCGGGACCGAGGTCAGGACATCGACGATGTGCCCGCGCTTTACAAGGGACTCGCAGATGTCCGTTATCCGGAACGGCTCCGGCCAATAGTACTGCGAAACCACAAGGAGCCTCATTCTTTTCTCCAGACGTCGCTGTTGATTATTTTCACATAACTCTCAACTATTTTCACAACCTTAGCGGATACGTTTGCGTCTCGGTAGTCGTTTACCCCGGACACGGGTTCATTTGCCGCGAACATCTCCACTGAGAGGTCTATGGCGGAGAGAATGTCGTCGGTTTTGATGCCGCCGATGATTATGGCGCCGCTGTCGAGGACTTCGGGACGCTCGGTCGAAGTGCGTATCAAAACTCCGGGAAAACGCAGCATGGCGCTCTCCTCGGAAAGTGTTCCGGAATCCGAAAGCACACAGTAGGCGTTTTTCTGAAGCTTGTTATAGCTGAAGAACCCGAAAGGGTTGAGGTTCCTGACGTTTTTGCGGAACGCGAAACCCTTTGCCTCTATTTGCTTCAAGCTTCTCGGATGAGTGGAGTAGATGACAGGCATGTCATATTTTTCGGCAACTTCGTTGATAGCCGTCATCAGCGACAGGAAATTCTTTTCTATATCTATGTTCTCCTCCCTGTGCGCCGACACTAAAATATATCTTCCCGATTCGAGCCCCAGCTGTTCGAGAACATCGCTCGAATTTATCTCATCGCCGTTTTTTTCGAGCACCTCGCGCATGGGTGAGCCTGTCACAAAGATGCGGTCTTTTCTTATCCCCTCCGAAAGCAGGTAGCGCCTCGAATGCTCTGTGTAGGGCAAGTTCACGTCGCTGATATGGTCGATTATCCGCCGGTTTATCTCCTCCGGCACATTCTCGTCAAAACAGCGGTTTCCGGCTTCCATGTGAAACACCGGTATTTTTAAGCGCTTGGCGGATATAGCCGACAGGGCTGAGTTCGTGTCTCCGAGGATCAAAAGTGCGTCCGGCATTTCCTTCGCCATGACTTTATAACTCGCGGCAAGAATATTACCCATGGTCGCGCCGAGATCCTCCGCAGCCACCGAGAGGAAGCAGTCCGGCTCCCTGATGCCAAGTTCGCTGAAGAAAATCTCGTTCAGGGTGTAGTCCCAATTCTGCCCGGTGTGGACCAGAAAATGGTTGAAATATTTGTCAAAACTCTTGATGACCTCGGAGAGCCTGATTATCTCCGGCCTTGTTCCCACGACAGTCATTACCTTCAATTTTGATGTCATAATAACCTCTCAACAACAGCGTTCGACAGGAAAGTCAGTTTTTTTTAAACCTCTTCGAAAAACGTGTCCGGAAAATCCGGGTCAAACTGCTCGTTTGCCCAGATAAGCGTAATGAGGGTTTCGGTTTCGGAGGTGTTGGTTATCGAATGGGTGTATCCGGCGGGGATATCGAGAACCTCAGGTTTTTCCCCGCAAACCCTGTATTCCAAAACCTCGCCGTCCCCTATTCGCCGAAACCGTATCGCCGCCTGTCCTCCTATGACAAGAAACTTCTCCACCTTGGTGTGGTGCCAGTGGTTTCCCCGCGTGACGCCGGGCTGAGTGGTGGACACTGAAAACTGCCCGCTTTTTTCGGTTTTTAGAAACTCATAAAAACTCCCGCGCGGGTCGCTGTGCGCGGTCAACGGATAGGAGAAACCGTCGGAGGGAAGATAGCTGAGATAGGTCGAATAGAGCGCTTTTTTCAATCCGGTGAACGGCGGCAATAACAGCGTTTCCCGTGACTCGGAAAAGGCGATCAAGGTATCGGCAAGCTCGCGCAACGTTATCTTATACGTCGTGCCTACTTCACAGTATCCGTCGTCACCGGGCTCAAGACGCCCGTCTATTGCCTCCTTGATATGCCTGATGACTTCGTCGATGTAACAAAGCGTCAATTCGCGCTCCGGGTCGTTTATCTCAACGGGAAGTGAACGGGTTATGTTGTGGCAAAAGGTCGCGACGACACTGTTGTAATCGGGTCGCCCCCACTTTCCGAACAGGTTCGGCAGTTTGAACACATAGACCGGCGTTTTTGTCTCTTTCCCATATTGAAAGACTATGTTCTCGGCTTCTCTCTTGCTCTTTCCATAAGCATTTGCGAGGTCCGACTGTATCGAGGAAGTCAGCAAAACGGGCGGCGGATTCTTGCGGGAGGATAGGATTCCGACAAGCCAGGATGTCAGCTGTGCATTGCCCGTGAAAAACTCGCTTTCCTCCATCGGGCGGTTGACCCCGGCAAGATGGACAATAAAGTCAGCACCGAGAGCATACCGCTCGAACTCACCCTCGCCGGCGTCCACGTCCACTGTGAACAGCTCGAGTTCCCTGTCTTTTTTCAGTTCGGCGACAAGATTTTTTCCGACAAACCCGTCGGCGCCGGTCACAAGAATCTTCTTCATGTTAGACAAGACCTTCCTCGGACAGCTCACTTGCTTCGAGCTGCGCTTTGATGTACGGTAACCCGAGGAGAAGCTTTTTTACCCCTTTGACGTCGAGAAGCCGTTCATTTGATGTGTAGTCCAAAGCTCCGCTCACCATCTCGCGCCCCGAATCCGTGTAGTTGGAATAGTTGAGATCCCTCGTGTCGTTGGGGATGGTGAAGAACCCGTCCGCCCGCTTGGCGCCTGTGAGCTCTTCTCTCGAAACCAGAGTCTCGTGTTTTTTCTCCCCGTGGCGAGTTCCTATTATCCGTATATTTCCTCTGTTATCAAAGATGTCGTTTATTGCCGCTGCGAGGTCAAGAGTCGTTGAAGCCGGAGCTGTCGGAATAAAAGTATCCCCCTGCTCCCCGTGCGTAAACGCATAGAGGACCAGCTCCACCGCCTCGTCAAGGGACATGAGAAAGCGGGTCATTTCCGGGTCGGTGATCGTGAGCGGGAGCTTTTCCTTCGCTTGTCCCGTGAACAGCGGAATCACAGAGCCGCGCGACGCCATCACGTTTCCGTAACGAGTTATGTTGAATACGGTGCCGACCTCGCCTCCTCTCGCGATGGAACGAACGGTTTTTTCAGCCAGCGCCTTGCTCATGCCCATCGCATTGATGGGGTACACCGCTTTGTCGGTCGAGAGCAATATAAACCGCGAGACCCCGTTCTTAACTGCCGCTCTCGCCGCGTTCTCGGTCCCGACTATGTTTGTCCTCACTGCTTCCATCGGATAAAACTCACACGAAGGGACCTGCTTCAGAGCTGCCGCGTGAAAGACAAAGTCCACCCCGGACATGGCGTAGTCGATGCTGTTGCAGTCCCTGACGTCCCCGAGGTAGAATTTCACCTTGTCGCTGTGAAGCGCGTTGCGCATGTCGTCCTGTTTTTTTTCGTCGCGTGAAAATATCCTTATCTCACTCAGTCCCGAATCCAGAAAGCGCCGCAGAACCGCGTTGCCGAACGACCCTGTTCCTCCGGTTATCAGCAGAGTCTTGCCCAAAAAGCTGTCTGAAACTTTCTTATTTAAATCCACTCTGTCCATACTCTGTTAAACTCCACAAGAATTACAGTTTTAATTCATTCCGAACTGCGGCGTATGAGCCAAGCGCGAGGTCTTTTTGAGAAACTGTGAACCCCACGCCGCTTTCAGGCCATTCGATGCCGATTTCCGGATCGTCGAACCTGATGCCCGATTCATCATTTGGGTCGTAAAACCTCGTGCACTTGTAGGTGAACTCCGCAAAATCAGAGAGCACATAAAAGCCATGCGCAAACCCCTCAGGGACATATAACTGACGCTTGTTTTCCGCGGAGAGCAAAAGCCCGAACCACTCCCCCTGAGTCGGACTCTGTCTTCTGATATCGACAGCGACATCGAAAACCTTGCCCGACACCACGCGGACCAATTTGCCCTGCGGGTTTTTTACCTGAAAATGCATACCGCGCAGAACGCCCTTCCCGGACTTTGAGTGATTGTCCTGCACAAACGCGACATCGACGCCGTTTGCCCTGAAATCCCTCTCGCTGTATGTTTCCATAAAAAAACCGCGTTCGTCTCCGAACACCGCAGGCTCCACTATTATCAACCCGTCAAACCGGGTCCTGATAAAGTTGAATTTACCCATTGGAAATCCTCCGACCCCGCCTATTGAAAAGCGTCCCCAAAATAATTTTTATATCGTGGATAAAAGCGTAATCACGCAGGTATTCAAGGTTGTGCTGCATTTTTTGCGGTAGAATTTCCTCGATATATACCGAATCGGCATCTGCGGCATTTTTCATCAGCCGACCCTCGTCCCTGTAGAGGATGCTCGCCATCGACGTCAGCCCGCCGGGAAGCAGAAAAGTGGCAAACATCTCTTCGGTGTAACAGCCGATGTATCTCTCAACCTCCGGCCGCGTACCGACAAAGGACATATCCCCTTTCAGCACATTTATGAGCTGCGGCATCTCATCCAAATGCAAGGGCCGCAGCTTTCTGCCTATCCGGGTTACTCGCTCATCCCCTTCCACTGTGAGAAGCGACCCCGTTTTGTCGGCGTCCTTCACCATCGTCCTGAATTTCAGGATGTGGAACTCGCGCATGTTCCCGGTCAGGCGGGGTTGTCTGAAAAAAGGCGGACCCTTCGAGTCGAATATAATCAGCAGCGCAATGACGAGCATCGCGGGCGCGAGCAGGACCAACAGCAGCAGAGAAAGGAAAACATCGAACATGCGCTTGCACAACAGTGCGGACCTCTTTTCGGCGAGCATATCGTAATATGCCCTCACCTCCGGAGTCCTCATGCACACGGGTAGTTTGCCGAAGTCACGAATCAGCATTATTGATACTCCGGCATTTTCAGCGCGTCCATCACCTGGTCCGCGACATAATCCGCCTGCTCCGCCGTCATTGTCGAAAACAGCGGCAGCGAAACCGACGCCTTGTAGTAGTCATATGCATTGGGATAGTCGGCGATGTCGAATCCGAGGTCCTTGTATGCCGTCATGAGCGGCAGCGGTTTGAAGTGCACGTTGAGCGAGACTCCTCTCCGGTCCATCTCCGTTATAAAGCTGTTCCGCAGCGCCTCGTCAAACCCATCGAGCCTGACTAAGTAGACGTGGAAGGAACCCGTACAGTCGTCTGTTTCGTGCTTCAGCGGCTTTATGCGCACGGCTGAGAAACGCCTATCCATCCTCTCAGTGAGCGAGCGGCGCTTGGACAGCATGTCGGCATATCTCTCAAGCTGCGCCGCTCCGACGGCGGCGAGCAGGTCGGGCATGTTGCATTTATATGCCGGAAGCAGGATGTCGTACTCCCACCCGGCTTTTGTCTTTGCCAGCGCGTCCTTATCCTGTCCGTGCATCGAGTAGAGCATAAACTTTTTGTATAGGTCATCGGCGCTGACGCCGCCTATGTCGTTGAAACATACGCACCCGCCTTCAGAGGTCGTCATGTTCTTGACGGCGTGGAAGGAGAAGCATGAAAAATCCGACCACTGCGCAACACTCTTTCCTTTGTAGACGGCGCCAAAAGCGTGTGCGGAATCCCCGATGACCGCGATTCGACCAAGCCCTTTTTGCAGCTCACTGCTCGGTGAAAAAAAACTTTTCGCTTCATCCAGCACGGCGTAGAGCCCCTCGTAGTCAATTGGCACTCCCGCCACGTCGACAGGGATTACAGCCTTGGTCCTCTCTGTTATTTTCGACCTCACATCCTTTGGGTCTATGCTGACGCCGCCCTTGACCGTGTCGGCGAGAACGACGGTCGCTCCGACGTGATATGCAACGCTCGCGGAGGCGGAATAGGTGTAGGCGGAGGTTATCACTTCATCACCCGGTCCCACACCAAGAAGGCGCAGTGAAAGTTCCATCGCCGCCGTGCCGGAACTGAGACAGGCGGTCCTTTTCACGCCGCAGAAGGAGGAGATGTCTTTTTCGAACTGCTTTGTCACAGACCCCGTCGTTATCCAGCCTGAGCGCAGGACCGCAGTCACCTTTTCTATCTCGGATTCAGTTATATCCGGCGGGCTGAAAGGCACCTTCATCACAAACCTCCGACAATGATCATCCGACGACCCTTTCGCTGAGCTTAAACGTCGGCACCATTGATATCACCTTGGCTACGACCTCCTCATTGCGGTTGGAGAGCGCGAGTTTTTTCAGTTGTTCATAGTCTTCAAACACCCGCTTCGCGTCTATCTCCTGCGGGTTTTCTATAAAAATCTTCGCGTGTTCGGTGCTCTTCATGCCCTCTTCGCTGAGAAGAAGTTCCTCATAGAGCTTTTCTCCGGGGCGGAGCCCCGTGAACTCTATGGCGATGTCTCTGTATGGCAAAAAGCCGGCGAGTCTTATGAGGTTTTCGGCGAGGTCGAGTATTCTGACCTGATAACCCATATCCAATATGAATATCTCCCCGCCCGCGGCAATCTCGGCGGCTCGTATAACAAGGTTCACCGCCTCGTGCACAGTCATGAAATAGCGGACTATGTCGGGATGGGTGACGGTAACAGGCCCGCCTGCGGCTATCTGATTTTTAAAGAGAGGTATTACTGACCCGCTGGAACCGAGCACGTTGCCGAAGCGAACGGCGACAAATCTCGTTTTGCTGCTTTGGGACTTTGCCTGAAGGATCATCTCGCAAATGCGTTTGGTCGCGCCCATTATGCTGGTCGGGTTGACGGCTTTGTCGGTCGAAACCAAGACGAAGGTCCCGACACCGCAGCGCTCGGAAGACTCCGCGAGATTGAAGGTGGCGCAGACGTTGTTCTTGACCGCTTCTTCAGGGCTTATTTCCATGAGCGGGACATGCTTGTGCGCAGCGGCGTGGAAAATGATGTCCGGGCGGAGCTCCTCAATCAGAATTCCCATCTTGTCTCCGTCGCGCACTGACGCGATGCGTATATCTATGTCGAGGTCCTCGCCGTATCTCATCTGCAGATTCTGTTCGACCTCATATGCAGCGTTCTCTGAAATCTCAATGATTATCAGTTTCTTCGGCGAACTCGCGGCGATTTGATAACAGAGCTCTGAACCTATCGAGCCGCCTCCGCCGGTCACCATTACTATCTTGTCGGCGACGCTTGCAAGGTTGCCCGAATCGAGCTCCACCTCCTCGCGCCCTAAAAGATCCTCTACCCTGATGTCGCGGACAGCTGCGAGCAGATCCCTGCCGCTCGATATTATTTTCGTGATGTCGGGAAGCAGCCTTATCGTGCAGGGCGTTTTTGAACACAGATTGAGAATGCGCCTCTTGTCCTGTTCCTCCGCCGAGGGTATGGCTATCAGTATTGTGTCTATATTGCACTGCGTGACCAAAGCGGGGATGTCCTTGGTCTGCCCCATTATTTTCACGCCCATGATGGTCCGGCTGAGTTTCTGCGGATTGTCATCCACGGCGCAGACCACATTGTTGTCGGAGTTCGGGTCTTTGAATATCTCGTGCAGCAGCGTCGACGCCGCCTCGCCCGCGCCTACGACCATGACCCTGCGCCGGCGGTTGCCCGACGGAGCCAATCTGGTGTTTCGGATCATGCGGTAGGTCAGGCGCGAATAGAGCGTGACAGAAACGGAAAAAATAGAGGACATCAGATAGACGGAGAGCGGTATCGTCTTGTTGTTGTAGATGAATACGCTTATTCCGATATAGACGGATACAGATATCACCGCCGCGAGCAGACATCTGAAAAATTCATATATCTCGGCATACCGCCAAAGACTGTCGTAGATGCCCATCAGCACGAAGACTATCAGGTATATCAGGACAAAGAGAACCGTGCTGGAAAACATTGTGCTGCGGTATTCGGCTAATGACGTCCTTCCCTGAATGGCGATCCACGTTATCAGATACGCGGCTGCCAGACTGAAAGCGTCGAAGCAGATGAGCAGGAAGCGTCTGTTTTTTCTGAGAAACCCTTCTCTTTTGCGCGTCATGTCAAACCATTCCTTCTGAAACAAAACACGTTATTCATCACTCCAGATATTCTACACTAAGGTAGCAAAATAATCAATCGGGACAGGCGGAAATGCCCTTCGGCGCGGTTTTTCTTTCGAAGAGCCGGGTGTCTTCCGGGCGGTTCACGCAGGCGTTAAAACTGTGATATAATGGGGCTTATGAACCGGCAAATCTGGACTTTTCTCACAAAGACGCTCAAGAGATACAGCAAGCGGCTCATCTTTATTCTCACCCTTGTTCTGATACAGGTGCTCTTTCGCGTTTTCAGAGGCAACCGGGCTGTGATGAATTATATGACCGACCGCGTGACTCATCGAGTCCGCGGCGTCCTCGCTTTTCTTTGTTCGTTCACGGTCTGGTCGGTGTCAGAGTGGCTGCTCATTCTCGCGGCGCTCTTCGCCGCCGCTTTTGTCGTCGCATTTGTCGTCGCGATGGTAAAGCGAAGAAAAGAACTGCCGCTGGTCCTGTTTCAATACCTCTCCTTCGCCGCGGCGATCCCTCTTTCGCTTTTGACTCTGATGATCCTGCTCTGGAACGTCAACTACTACGCCGACAGTTTCGAGCAAAAAAGCGGCGTCTATGCCAGAGAAAGCAGCGTCGACGAATTGTATGAAGCGACTCTGCTTTTCGCAGGAAGACTCAGCGAAACCGCCGATGAAGTGGAGCGCGACGAATACATGGTCTTCGCCGAGGACATCGACGCTGTCTTCGATCTCTCGAAGACGGTTTTTCGCGGAATAGAGGGTCAATTCGATTTTTTGAAGGGTCGGGAGCTAAGGTCAAAAAAGGTGCTGTTTTCCAGGGCGCTGAGCGAGATACGCACGACCGGTGTGGCTTTTCCCTTCACCGGAGAGGCTAATATAAACGTCCATCAACCCGCGGCAGATATACCCGTGACTATTGCGCATGAAATCGCGCATCAGCGAAAAGTTGCCTCGGAACAGGAAGCGAATTTTGTGGCAATTCTCGCCTGTGAGCTTTCAGACAGCGCCGCATACCGCTATTCCGGCTATCTTCTTGCATATAACTACCTCGCCAGCGCGCTCGCGGCTGAGGATTATGAGCGGTTTCGTGGAATCGCTGAGCTTCTTCCCGAAGGCGTCAATGCCGATTTGCGGTTCCGCTACGAATATTGGAAGCAGTTTGAGGGCAAGGTTTCCGAATATTCCGACTCACTGTATGACGGCTATCTCAAAAATCAGGGACAGGCTTTGGGGACAAAGAGTTACGGCGCGGTGGTCGA
>Ga0123353_10010635_pt1 | contig 12854 bp, 9 predicted proteins | sample TergutLab28metaG_3_FD_92763 | JGI IMG/M metagenome (GOLD analysis project Ga0123353, IMG submission 92763) | Labiotermes labralis P3 segment gut microbial communities from Petit-Saut dam, French Guiana - Lab288 P3 | ecosystem: Host-associated > Arthropoda: Insects > Digestive system > Gut ...
ACTTTATCTAGTGGGCTCCTATCCCCCCTCTTCCCCCCCCCCCAAAAAAAAATCCTGGGTATGTTCCTGCACTCTTCTAATACAATTTAAAAATCAGAGCCCTAACACTTCACGAACAAATAATTCTTTCTTACATCATGAATTGGTGTGTTTAAATAGCCATCAATGTGCCTATATGTCACACTTCACTACAAGCCTCTAACCAGCCTGGCCACTACAAACAGTCTTATCACATGACACGGCTATCACTAATGCATTCCTGTTGTAAGGACAGCCCACTGGCTTCTACTAATAGACTAGATACAAGACCACCAATCACCCCTCAATTACTGTTAATGGCATGAGAAGTCACATGACCTCTGCCACACTGTACCCATTTGGTGTGAATGTTCACTACGGCTGACAGAACCTCACTGATGTAACTTGGCTCAAATGGCAATACGTGGGAGGTGCTAGTTCAAACACTGGCTGGGACATCAATTATACTTACTGAAGGCTCTCACAGTTGTCCTCTGCCCATCCAGGAAAATCCTGCAATAACATGTTAAGGCATACCAAGACCTCTTCCTATGCAAACAAATATTCACTGTCATCAATCATGCTATATAGACTGAGTTAACGGGTGTCATTAAATAAACTACAAAACCCCAATACAGACACGACTTTCTTTGCTCAGAATTTATAAATATATTTTACAGAAAAATGTAATAAATATAATGCAATAAGTATGTGAGAGTTGAGGATAATTTGATTAAATAATACCTGTAAAAGAACACATACATGTGTGCCAAGTGTCCATGAGGAGGGAGAAAAAAAGGAGACAATGAAGTGCAGAGCAAAACCTACAGGAAGAAGAAAAAATGAAAGAAAGGAGAAACAGATAAAGAGCTGAAGTGGAGAAACCACAAGATAACAAAGTTATTCACTTTGACATGCACATATTCTAATACCGGCAATATGAGAGGCAGCAGGTTCTTCCAAAATGATGACCTCTACCATACTACAGGGTGCAACATCCCAAAGCACAGTATCGTTCACTGTCACCAGTGTCAGAACCAAATATCTTACACACTCACATTCAGGGTGCACCAAAAACACCTGATGGTTTTGCAACAAAGGCAAAGGGGGAAAAACTTTATTAACATTAGCAAGTACATTCCATGTCCATCAGAATTCATCTGAATCATTACTGTTTGAATATGACACTTTGTAGGTGACCACTGTGGCGTTCAATATCGTCTTGCAGTCACAATGAAAAGGCTGTCATAAAATGTTACAGCATTTCCTTAGGAATCCCTTGAATACACTCCCAAATTCACTGTTTCAAGTCATCAGTATTGGCAAGAAATGTTCACATCAATATTTGCAGGACAAGTTTCAAGGACATTACTTTTGACATATCCTCAAAGGAGGTAGTCTGGTACTACAAGATAAGGTGAGCAGGCAGGCCAGGCGATGTCCCAAAATGGGATATGGGTCTGCCTGGAAACGACCACACTGCCACAGCGCAGTGCTGCACTGACCAGCTCTCCATCTCAACTACAATGCCAAACACTGCCATACATGACAACAGTCAGTGTGGGAGCACCACACAGCAGGCACGATGGTTTTCAAATCCCCAAAACTGCATGGCACTTTTGACACACATGTATTTCTATGGTTATTTAATGACACTGTCCGGTAGCTCCGACTATGCAGCATTAAATGATAGGGTAACCAGTTAAAAATGAACAGGGAGGTGGACATAGCCTAATTTGAGGTATTATCCTAGCATCTGCCAGCAGGAAATGAGGAAATCCACAGAACGTTATTGAAGATAGCTTATCTCTGGGCTGAGAGATAAACACAGAACCTACAAAATGTGCCAGAGTTCTACCCACTTGACTCCAATGTTTGGCAGGACATACCGTATATTCTCGAATCTAATCCGCACCCTTTTTACAGTTTCAGAGGGCTAAAAAATCAGATGCGGATTAGAATCACGTGCAGAATAGATTCGCAGTCGTGAGCTGGATTTTGGTAAAATGATAGAGCTGCTGTACGTGACATAAGAACAATACAATACAATAATTTATTATTTTATTTATTATTTATAATATTATATATTACACAATATTTATAATTTGTTATTCATCAGACTCGCCATCATCACTCATAACTGAATCGTTATCTGTCACCCAGTCACTATCATCTTTATCTTCACCATCGTCCTCCCATTGAATGTCATCTTCAGATCAGCTGTGGTGTGTTTGTACTGCTGGCAGTTAAATGGCCACTTCACACACGGCGCGTTAGTCGGATAATGGTTAAAGCATTGGTAACATCCAATATTATTCAATCAGTCTGCCTTGTAGGCAAGGGGCGGCTGAAGGAAAGGTGCGGATTAGAACCGCGAAACTAACTTATTTTCGTTTAAGAAATCGGCAAAAACTAGTGCAGATTAGATTCGGGTGCGGATTTTATTCAAGAATATATGGTATTACCTACATAACAGATAAAATTTAAATGGAACACCTCCTGACCACAAATACAGTACTCTGCCACTGCACCAATCTGCAGCAAAAAAAAATGTCACTAACATTAACCACACGTACTACCTACTCTAAGGTTCAAAAACTGTACATTTTGTTCACAGATTGTATTTAAGGGCATCATATGACTCTCAGAATAAAATGCATTTACGTATTTCCCTAAATAACATCATCCTGATCTTTGTGATTGAGACCTGTGAGGCAGGTACTCAATTTTTAAATAATTCAAGCTCCAAAAGCACAAAACCTGTCCCGTTTCACTTCCCAATTTAAATTTCATGTCTGAATGCATATTAAAAGCAGCAGCTGTTACACAATTATTAAAGAACTGATACTAAGAGAATATGTGGCAGCAAACTCTGTATATCATACAAACTACATGGGCAATATCACAGCTAATCACTGTAGATGATTGAACTTTAAACAAATCATTAAACTGAATGAAAATGAGAAACAAGGAACAGAGTGGCTAGAAAGTGTGTCGCTGAAACTCCTCAGAGCCAATGAACCTGCCAGAGAAATCACTTTAGTTCAGGTTACGTAACCTTATCAGTTTAGGTGGGATACACATAAACACAAAAACAAGAGTTGAAGATAAGATACCAGAAGGTCACAACACTATGCAGAGTTATGCTCCAGCAAGATAGGAATGTTTCCTATTCTACACAAAAAGAAGGAACTTTAATTTCAGTACACAAGCAGTGATATTGTGAATACAAGTCACTGACTGATGGCCTATATAAACAAGATCAGCAGCAGTTCAATGAGTAGGGGTACATGTACACCATGTACATGAGGCCCATAAAGGGGAACATAGGATATATTTCACACATTTTCACAAACAGGTTGAAAGGACCCAGCAGTCAAATCTCTCCATATCCTCTCCACATGAAGACAGCAACAGAACCCAATTCCAAAACGCAGTAATTGTACCAAACACAGCCTTAAACACTGTGTCATGCCATCACAAAATATCTTTAAACTTGGTTCATCATTACATAATGTCTTTAGCAATTTTAATTGTGAACGAATTTGACTATAAATATGCATGCATCACCAAAAATTAGGATCACAAGGTACCAATATGCTTTGACCACAGTGGGTACACTGTTACGTCTTGGCCACGGTGGGCACACCAACACGTTTGGCCACAGTTTGCACACCAATATGTTTTGGCCACAGTGTGCACACTAATAAGGTTTGGCCACTTGTGTAGACCAATATATTTTGGCCATAGTGAGCACACCATTAAGTATTTACCACAGTGTGTACACCAATATGATTTGGCCACAGTGGGCACACCAACACGTTTGGCCACAGTTTGCACACCAATATGTTTTGGCCACAGTGTGCACACTAATAAGGTTTGGCCACTTGTGTAGACCAATACATTTTGGCCATAGTGAGCACACCATTAAGTATTGACCACAGTGTGTACACCAATATGATTTGGCTGCAGTGGGCTCACCAAAACATTTTGGCCACAGTCTGCAAACCAATATGTATTGGCCAAAGTGGGCACACAACTATGTCTTGGCCACAGTGTGCACACCAATATGGTTTGGACAAAGTGGGCTCACCAACACATTTTGGCGTCAGCTTGCACACCAATATGTATTGGCCACAGTGTACACACCATTAAGAATTGGCCAGTGGGCACACCACTGTGTGTTGGCCTGTACACACACCAACACAGTTTGATGACAGTCAGCACAACACCAGTAACAAAATTTGTAATGAACAGGCATAACATAATTTCTCAACTCTATCACTTTTAGCCCTCATTCAAACAGACCACAATCTCACATGTACCACAGTTTCACAAAATAAAGTTACTGTACTGACATAAGTAATGAACTCCAGTCTCTAGTTTTTCTTATTGAAGTTCAATAGTAAATTATAATAAGAGAATATGGGAAAAAATAACACACAGTATTAAGAAAGGAGATACAGCCTGTTATGTCTATACAGGATAAATGGCCTCTATATTTATTAACAAATATATTAAAAGACAAATTAATATGATATTGACAAGGCTTGTAGTGACCAATGCAAGTGAAACATGGGCATGATCTGTACAGGACACAATTTATTAGTTTTCGCAAGGCAAACATTAAGGAAGACACTTCGTTCAATTTAGAGTAAGAAGGAATGCAGAATAAGAAATAATAAATTGCAGAAGTTGATAGAAGGAGAAGATATTGTTAAATATATAAAAGCACAAAGAATAAACCCACATAGGGTTGTTGTGTCAGGAGGAGGAGGAGGAGGGGGAGGAAGAGGAGGAGGAGGAAGGGGAGGAGGAAGAGAAGAAAAGGGAGAGTGGGTGGAGGAGGAGAAGAGGGACATGGAGGAAGAGGGGGAAGAAGAGGAGGGGAGGAGAATCAGGAGGAGAAGAAGAAAAGAAGAATAAAAGAAGGAGGAGGAGGAGGAGAAGACGGAGAAGGAGAAGAGGGAGGAGGAGGATAAGAAGTAATGAACTACAATCCATGAAACAAAACATCCTAGAAGAGACAATGTATTTTTTTCTTATGAGAGTATACAGTAGACGAAAGCTAGGTATTATGCGAATTTAACGTACACATATTACACTGCTAATCCATAAACATCTCCCTGAGTATTGATCAAAAGAAGCTGGTCATTTATTAACTATTACGTGTGTGCCATGGTGGTGTTTCTCTGTATGTAAGAAATTAAAATTTATCCATGTTACTTCTATGTGGAGGAGAAGTTAAGTATTACATATTCTCAGTGTGTGTCTGTAGCCTTGGCTGCACACAATGCATAGCACATGCACCATGTTATATTGTCATCTGTGGCCTGTTCGGCTCTACAAAATTTTTCCACATTATCTCACAAATGGCACAATTTTCATAAAAAGTTAATAAACATAAAATGTGTGTTTTGATCTTCTCTACAACTCTGTCTGACACAATTTCATTCTAAGAAGAATTCAACAAGATATCATAAATGTACTCGTGTCTTCATGTCAATTACCCATAGTTCTTGTCAGATATTAATGAAACATGCATTTTCTCAACATATATTCAAAAAACACTCAAATACCAAGTTTCATGAAAACTGTCCAGAGATGTTCCACGTGGACAAAGACAGACAGGCATTAAGAAGCTAACAGTTGCTTTTCACAATTTTGCAAACGTGCCTAAGAGCTGATTCTGATGATTCAAATAATGACCAAATATTCCACCAAAATGCTTGTACAGTGATGTAACAGCCATGGCTGACAAACATATATTCGAAAGAGCTCTCTATAACATGCCTGGTGGGAAACAGAGAAGCCGGAAACAGAAGCGTTACACTTTCATACAGTACATGCTAGCTTCTCTGTTGGAACAAGCAAGAAGTTAAACAGCACTAGGAGACACACACATAACACCATGCTTTCAGTCACTCAGGACAGCAATCACAATGTACGTAGCACAACTGAACATTCCGTCCAAGCAAACTTGTAAGACCTAAGGTTGGAAGCACAGGCCCATTACTGAACAAAAAGGAATGAGCTTTGGGCTGCTTAGTGACGCATGTTCAATTGTATAAATTCTGTATCACCAAACTGTAGTACCGACGACGTAAACATGACTTGGAAATGTATAATCATTGCCAGATGTAAGGTACTATCCAAGAAGTTTCACGGAAGGCCAGAATAAAACCACAAAATGTGACTCAGAACAACTAGTCATTCAACACTAGCTCTTCTGAACTAACAAAAGTAGTGACCTTCCAATGGTGATGTCTAGTACCGTGTCCAAGTAACAACATTTGAAACAAATTTTTAAATTTACATTAATTTAAGTTATTGTGTTTATTTTTTGTCAAAAAATTTAAAAATTTATCAATCTTCATGGTCTTACTTCTCTGTTTTGTCTGATACAAGCACATTTCTCACTGGGAAACAAATACCTATCTGTATACATGGACATCTTGACATGGAGGCAAATGGGGGCTTGGATGTAAACTTCTTGACAAAGTGTACAAGCCCACCATACCTATTTGACATATGCTTAGGTGGTTCTCAGAACCATCCCAAATGTATGGCAAACAGCACAATATCAAACCATGACCGCAACTGATTGTGTATTGCAAAACTAGAGTCACTTACTGTACTCACTAAGCTGCCATGGTTCCTATATTACTGCATGATTATACACAATAATGATGATGATGATGATGATGATGATAGTGGTGGTGATAAAAATCATCAGATCAGACATCCATATCTTCTAATAGTTCCACAACTAAAAAAACCACGCTACAATGAGTCTACAGTGTCATCCATGCACTACCAGTCTTCTGGACTTAGTGATAGCAGTTGATCATCACACTCCAAATATATTGGTCAATGTTATCTGAGGCATTTCTCTTCCACCCATCTAGATATCATTATACTGACATATTTCTGTTATTTACATCCATGGTAGAACAGTTGAGATAGGTAAGTCACTACAGTGACAAAGAACACAGGCTGGATGACTCAGAAATTGGAATTTGGCAGTGTCTGACATTTTCTCTTCTATGCACCTGTCCATCACCAACTAGTCTCAAGGTAAATGTATGGAGCTACACACCCATTCTGTCATATGTGATCGAGGCACAGTGCGTAATTAAGCACAGAGACTTCACTTTTTTAATGACAGCAGCCAGAACGAAACCCAAAGTACTTCTGATACCCAGTTCATACACCATCCGAATGACAGAAGTTCAGCATCCATTTGATTCAAGGCTGAACTCTGACTGCTGCTCATCATGTAACAAATAAAACTGTCACAAGTTGAGACCAGATCACCTGAGCCAATTTCCAAAGCACACCTTACAACATACCTCAGACAGTGCCCAAGATAAGTGGTGTAATGTCTGAACTAGCTAAACAAAATCTGGACATCACCAGGTGAAAGCAACGTTAAAATGAAATTATGTTATATCCTAAACATCATCCAACCAATGATGTGTAAATACCATGCTACATTTCCATTCACTAGATACACAATCAATACCCTTGAAACCAGTCTGTATTCTACACAACTGCATTTCCTACAAAACAATCAGAAACCACACCAACTCCAACATACCTTAAAATGAAGGTTTAGTAAAAAACATTACCCCAAAAGTATCCCTATCCAACTAAGCTAATTTATTTAACATTATCAAGGTCAGATTTGTCAGTACGCAGTCATTCCATGTTGGATTTGCAATGTAAATGCGTAGCAGCTAATGGACATCCCATTTCTATGACATGCTATCTAACAGTCCTGTATTTTAACAAAGTGCAGCACTTAGTTGCGTGGGGCCCACTGACAGTAACATAACTTCATTAAGTAGAGTTCCAATCTTAATTCAGCTTAACCCTCACAGCCACACATGATGCTCAGTAATTTGTCTGTAACACCATTCTCAGGTGGGACCGTTTCCCAATCCCTAACTGTATGCAAATTCAAGAGACAGCATCCTGTCAACTGTTTCACTTGGCATCTGTAACAGCTCTTGGTGGTCAAAAACAACACCTAATTAAGCTACACATTTTGGCTCATAATTAAGCCATCTGCAGGTTGTACAAGACTTCATGAAGAGAAAATGTACACATGTGTACATCATAGTACTCAAAATTCAAACCTCAATATTTGTCACAGTTTCTAGAATCATAAGTAAATATGATAAAAGTTTGAAAGAAATGTGGGTCAGTTATGTTGGCTCATCACTTTCTGGTGACAGCAGCTGTGAGCCATGCAAATTAAAATACGAGGACAGGTTGATAAGTTTTGCCTCCACTTAAATAGAAAATGAATGGGGAAAGATATTTTAATGAAATAAAAAAAGAAATCTGCCTACATAAATTATTTTCAATGCTGCATATTTATTTTCCTACAAAATCACCATGCACTTCAATACACTTCCACCAACGCTGCACTAGCTTTTGCCGCCCTTAAAAAAACTAGTGTTTTGTTTTTGAAACCATTTCCTCACTGCAGACTTCACCTTACCCAGCGTCTTACTGTACTCACATCTACACACTGATCACCATAAACGGCTTGCATTCATCTGTGAATTTCAATTGGAGGAACTTTTTACGCGATTAATAATTCAATAACAGCACACTGTTTTAACCGCATGTCTGAAAACTCTTCCATTTCGATGTGCACTGGGTCAGGACTGTAAGCATCTGTGTGTTCAGGGTGAAGTATGATAGAAGAGGGATACCATGCGACTACAAAGAACTAGTTTTATCCAGATATGTCTACTGTAAATAAAAATATTATAGTGGAGGCAAAACTTATCAGCCCACCTGCATACATTACAACCACCCTGAAGTTACTGTAACATGTTCCATCCTCTGTGCATTGATCAGAACCACAATATATAAATAACCAACAAAATGCACTTCAATGTTTATGATGTATTTTATTTACTATGTCCTCACCAACATGTTTTGGCTGCTATTCCGGCCATCTTCAGGGCGTTATTATTACAAGAATACAGAAATACAATTGTGGTTAGCTGTGTCGCTGTCACTCTATAACAATTAAAAATTATTATAATTCCAGTTAAAATTATATAATACAAATATAGGTTAAAAATGGGTAATGATTAAAACTGGGCTCCAACTCGTATACCATACCATCTAGACACTGCAGTAAAACTCAACACGTCACTACACCAAACATCACTCTGCACTGACTGAACAATTTTATCTCCCAAGATTTCAATCATTACCCATTTTTAACCTATATTTATATTATTTAAATAATTTTAACTGAAATTATAATAATTTTTAATTGTTACAAAGTAACAGTGACACAGCTAACCACATTAGTACCATTGTATTGTTGTTATAATAACATCAACCTGAAGAAGGCTAGTTAGTGGCCGTAACACGATGATGAGAAAATTGTGAATAAAATACATCATAAACAATGAAGTGCAGAATGTTGGTTATTTATATATTATGGATGTGATGTGATGTTATGATATTCAACTTATGATTATATTACATAATGCATAGGTGCATTAGTACCAAAAGGGCTCGAACCCAGTTACTATTCTATTCTGTTCTATTCACGGACATTTATCGGTATCCTTGTAATAGCTACCTAGTTCTTTAAGCACAGGATTCCCAAATAAAGCTCTCTTCTGCATGTTGCTGCCCAGAAATGATATTACAGTATTCCCAATGGCCTCTGTTCATTTCATCAGTACACACTGTTCTTCCATAGTCACAACATAACCGCAACCGAGCACACATTTCTTACAGTTTCAGGCACAAAAATACATAAAAATGAAAAGTTTCCATGACGTTGTGCTACATAAGTAAGACAATTTACAGTGTTCTTGGAAAATATGGTAGTATGTCAGTGAAGACTTTGGAATTATCAGTGACATGCGAAGTGCACACAGTGTGCCACACACATTCCTTTACATATTAGTCTAACATGCAAGTATGAGGAAAAAGAGTACATCTAAAAGCCATTTACTGTAAAATCGGCGGCAAACTACAGCAGGCAAAGTACATCAAGGTTGCACACCCTGAGTGTCAACTCACACTTTTCATACTGAACATAAAAATGCTGGCATTTGTATTTCATCTTCATAAGACAATGGGCCTACCTCAGTTTTACAAACTGACTCCATCCATCCACTTACATGAAATCTGCACTGACTATACTCTCAAGAGAGCGAACAACATGTACGTTTCTCACAAGATTTTACTTCATCTCTGGGAAAAATTTCCCATACTTTATGTGTTACTAATCATAAAAATTTATTGCAAAATAATAATCTCCTGAAATGCAATGACAATTGGTTTCACAGACATGTACCACTGTTTCTGAGGAATGGGCTGCCACCATCTTCAGGGTTAACAACATGGGTGTTCCACACTGATGGAGGAGGCAGCAGCTTCCTCCAAAACCTCTGGTACATGGCTACCACATTATGTGGCACCACATCCCAGAATACTGCAATCTTGATGTTGTAGCAGTCTACTGTACTACCAAAGAGACCTGCTGATGTCACTGCTTACCATCTACTGTAATGGCAGAGATGGGAGAAGGGGGGTGGGGGTAACTACTATGGTATGCTACACCATTTCACATCAAAAGTCAAATTACCATGTACCTGGTTGCGGCTGATATGGCGTCATTATTGCAGAGCTATAGCCATATCCTAAATAAGACAGAAAACACCCACTAACACAAACAAGTAGTAAAAGCACTTTTCATAGAATGGTGTATTACAGGCCAGTCCAACTTATCATCACTTTTAAAAATCCCAATTTCAACAAACTAAGTTACAGTTACTCATACATTATCGCTATTCAAAATATGTTGCATGTTACCTTATCTTCCTCCTACTTAAAAACTTACTTTTAAAAAAGATGCCAAATGTTCTGCAAGCCCCTGCCAAGAATTACACTCTACTGATCGAAGACGAAGTAGTCCCTGGACCTGGCTATGATTGTACTCAAAGCTTCCCCACCTCTGTCTATTGCAGCACAAAGTGTGACTACAGTGGCTTAAAATTCCCAAAATGACTTCACTGCAAATGTTCCTGTACATTACAGCTTCATGAAAAGGACCGCCCTCAGAGCAGTCTCCTTTATCAGACACACAATTCGCCAAGCAGTGCTGCCACTGCTGGAAACACTCGCAGAACTCCTCTACCAAAATAACCTTCAGAGCTGCCGTCAAATTTTTTCAAACATCCCTGATGTGCTGAAATCTTTGTTCATTCAAAGTGGACTTTCCAATTCTGGAAACATAAAAAATTCACTGCAATCCAAATCTACAAAGGGGCAGCGTTCTAGTCTAACAATACATTACTGGTCAATTATATGCCATAAACGCCTTGACAGGAGGTGCTTGACGATCAGGAGCTTAGTTATGATGCATAAACCAATCATTTGGCAAAAGCTTAAACTTTTTTCAACGCACAGCTTCACTTCACCTCATTAATATTTTGATATCACGAGCCTGGTTGACTGCTGACTTCATCTGAACAACAATCTTCTGTGCTTTTTCAACATATCATCTGAGCCGTGCACTCGTGGATGACCATTTCTTGCAGTATTTTCTGCATTCTCTGAAACCTCTCTCAACCATTTATGCTACACAAAAACACCTTATTTCTCCAGCTTCTCTGCCACATACTTCAAAGAGCACTGCACATCTTTTAATTATACCAATCAAATGCACAATTTCTTACAAGTACATACATTTGATAAGTTTTTCTTACATATTTTGGTACCCATGTTTCTTCAGGCAAAACAACACGCCAGTTTCTTAAAGGCAAACTGCCATAAGAAGCTGTTGACTATGGGTTCCTTTTTCTGTATCAACTTTGTCCTAGACATAGATACAATATAAAGGTACAACTGTACAGATTTTAAAAGCCTTTCCTACTTACTCCATAGTTAAAAGCAAGTAAAACATGCTACTGTAGTGTACACATTATGTGCTTACTGCAAGATTACAGCTGATTACAATGCAGGACACATCACACATGTAGGCCAACGGGTCTTCATATCCACCACTCTTTACTGGACCTAATCCCACTTGGATAGCAATACATACTGCTGAATGAATATACATTGCCACACCAACAGAAGCATCCACAATAAACACCATTAGCATAAGCCACTGTATACATATGGTACCTAATGATGATAAAAGGTCTAATCCTACAGCAACCACAACAATACGTACAGCACAGTAGCAACTAATTTACGAGCCAGGTTAGCTCAGTCGGTATAGCGACTTGCTATGGGCTGGACAGTCTGGGGATCGAATCCCGTTGGGGGGCGAGATTTTCCACACCCGTCCAGACTGGCCCTGGGGCCCACCCAGCCTCCTATACAATGGGTACCGGGTCTTTCCCGGGAGTAAAACAACCAGGGTGTGGTACTGACCACCCACCCCCATCTAGCAAATATGTTAAAAAATAAGTACAGGTATATATCTACTCCCCCTCTGGGCCTTCCAGGCCTGTTCTAGGATGAACTTTACCTTTACCTTTACAGTAGTACCTTTTACATGCTTCTAACCATGTAGTAACTACAAAAGCTTTTAAAATCTGTACAGTTGTACCTTTTATATCATATCTGTATTAACGACAAAGCCGATGAAGAAAAAAGAACCCAAAGGCATTAGTTTCGCATGACAGTTTGCTTTTAAGAAATTGCAGTGCTCTGCCTGAATATGGTACATGGGTACCGAAACATGCAAGAGAAACTTATCTAGCGAATGTACTAATTAGAAATTGTTCATTCAGTTGGTATAATTAAAAGGCGTATACTAACATAAGAATGCATGGAAT
>Ga0123353_10010636_pt1 | contig 12854 bp, 5 predicted proteins | sample TergutLab28metaG_3_FD_92763 | JGI IMG/M metagenome (GOLD analysis project Ga0123353, IMG submission 92763) | Labiotermes labralis P3 segment gut microbial communities from Petit-Saut dam, French Guiana - Lab288 P3 | ecosystem: Host-associated > Arthropoda: Insects > Digestive system > Gut ...
TCGGCGACGACCAGCGGCTCAGCCAGGTCATTACCAATCTCCTCAGCAACGCGAGCAAGTTCACCCCCAACGAGGGTCATATCGACATTGAAACGCAGTTGCTGCGGGAAGAAGACGGCATGTGCACCATCCTTTTCACCATTCAGGATTCCGGCATCGGCATCAGTCCCGTACAGCAGGAGAAGCTTTTCCAATCGTTCCAGCAGGCTGACGCGGATACGACAAGAAAATACGGCGGCACGGGGCTTGGCCTCGCAATCTGCAAGAGCATTGTCGAAATGATGGACGGAAGCATTTGGGTAGACTCCGAACCCGGCAAAGGCTCGGCTTTTTCTTTCATCGTCAGAATGAGGCGCGGCGACGAGAAATCCAAGCCGAAAACAACCGGGAGCGTAAGCTTGGGAGACTCAAGGATTCTGGTCGTCGATGACGACACAAGCGTATTAGAGTATCTCAGCGGGATCATCAAGGAATTTGGTATGCAATGCGACACCGCGTCGGACGGCAACGAGGCGCTTGACCTTGTGCGCAAAAACGGGCCGTACAACATATACTTTCTGGACTGGATGATGCCGGATATGAACGGCCTGGCTTTGTCCAGGGCGCTGCACTCCGAGTCGCTGATCATCGACGATTCCGTTGTCATAATGATTTCCTCGATCGAATGGAGGATGATCAAGGACGATGCGAAAGAGGCCGGTATCGAAAGGTTCATACCAAAGCCTTTGTTCCCGTCTTCAATAGCTGACGCCATCAATGAATCCCTCGGGGCGGACCCGCGCAGCAGGGAGCCCTCGCTGCCGGAGGTCAGCGGCCTTTTCAAGGGCCGCCGGATACTTATCGCGGAAGATGTGGAAATAAACCGCGAGATAGTTATAGCCCTGCTTGAGCCGACGCTTGTGGAGATAGACTGCGCCGAAAACGGCCTCGTCGCCGTAAATATGTTCGACGCTTCGCCCGAACTGTACGATATGATCCTGATGGATGTACAGATGCCGGAATTGGACGGTTATAGCGCTACGCAGCGCATAAGGGCGCTCGGGCACCGGAACGCAAAAACGATCCCGATCATAGCGATGACCGCGAACGTTTTCCGGGAGGATATCGAAAAATGCCTGGAGTCCGGCATGAACGGGCATGTCGGCAAGCCTTTGGTGTTTGAGGAGCTAATAGAGAGAATACACGGGTACATAGGAGCCAGGGAGTAATTATGTAACCGGCGGCCTGTTTGACGAAAAGAATGTTGAAATACCGCAATTCACCGATGAAATCACAACCTTGCTTTTAACAAAAGCCGGAGCGTGCCTGGCCAATGGAGGAACTTGGATATGCCAAAACTGGAAGTTTTTTTTGATTACGCCTGCCCATATTGCCTGACCGGGCATATTTACCTGATAGAACTGCTGCCGGCGCACCCGGATATTGAGGTTATTTGGAGGCCTTGTGAGTCGCATCCGAGACCCGAGACTCACGGCTTACACAGTGATTTGTGCATTCAGGGGCTTTTATATTTCATAGATCAGGGCGTTGATGTGTGGGAGTACCATGAGCGGATGTACAGCGCAGCCCTGATAGATCGCGTTAACATTGAAGACCCAAACGTGATTGCAGGACGCACACACGGCTTGCTTGACCACGATGCGTTTCTAAAATGCATAAACAGCGGCAAGTATGAGAAGGCTGTGGCTGAAGCAAATGATTACGCATACGAGCGCTCGGGAGTATGGGCTGTGCCGTCATTCCGCATGGATGGAAGAAAACTTGATTCCGTAGAGAAAGTAGGCGTAACGAAGCGCCAGCTTGCGGACTTTCTGTCAGGGGTGGAAGACGACTCGCCTACAGGCAGTATGGAGTTGAAACGGAGTGCTGTGAGTGGACTGAACAGCATAATAATAAGGCCATACAGGCCCGGAGAGGCAAGCTATGTTGCTTATTTGCAGATGAAATTCTACGAGCAGGAGTACGGGTTTAAGGGTACATTTGAGCATTACATTCTGGCGGCAATGGCTGAATTCACCGCGTCCCCTGACGGCAGCCAGATATGGGTGGCGACTGACAGGGAGAAAATCATCGGCTCGATAGCAATAGTACGGACAGATGAACACACCGCACAGCTTCGGTGGTTCTTCACCGAAAAACAATATCGGGGCAAGGGCATTGGCAAGAGGTTGATGGGTACGTCTGTTCAGTTTTGTAAGGATCGCGGATATTCACTTGTCTTTTTGTGGACGCTCCGCGGACTCGACGCGGCAGGGCATTTGTATGAGAAGTATGGTTTTAAACTGACAGAAACGAAAGCAAATACTGAATGGGCGGATGAACCCTTGACAGAAGAGCGCTGGGATTTGATTTCAAAGAGTTAGACGCTACTCGCTTATGTAGTAGTCATCGTACAGTTTGGCAACGTCGACACTCCAGTCAAGTGCGGCAATGTATACTTTTCTCAAATTGTTATAATAATATCGCTTTATTTCATCAAGTGGAATCAGCGCTGCTCTTTTATTTCGATGTAAATCCAGACTGAAGTGGTAGCGTGAACGCAGCTTATACCCGGGGAGTTCCTTGTAAACGCTATGCACAGCTTGCATCACAACGGCTGCCAACTCCTTTGCTGCGCTAGGCTTTTTATACTCCTCATTGCGTTGGTGTTCACAATTGACATATATATGCAATTGACCATTGACGTCCAGCGAGCGTCCTATATAAACTCTGGTTATATCAGGTTTGCTACTGTTGTCTCTTAAAGCGAAAAAAGCACCATATGTCGCCATCTGAATCCAACTGCTATATGGCTCCCTTTTTTTCATTGTTGATCCAATTGGTTTAAATATCGCGTTTTTGTCCTTTTCGAGTTTTTCGAACGATTCCCTAGTTTTTAAAACTATAGCGGAGAACAATGTGCTTGATATAAACTCAAACTGTCCGACGTAATGCAAAACTCCATTTTCGACTATTTTATTACTCATTTCAAAATTAGTTATGTTAAGCCAATTACGGTATTCTTCCTTATCAGGAACGGATCCCTCAATGATTTCATCAGGCTTGGGCGTGAAACTCAAGAACAAGGGAAATATGTATCGTCCTGGCTTTGTTGCTTCTGCACAAAGGCCCTCGTCGACCAAGCACTTAATCATTGTTTCGGCGTCTATCCTCGAAAATGGCAATACGGATGGCGTCACAGCATCCCATAGGTCTTCATACAGCTCATCGACAGTAATAATTCCTTTTATGCTTGCTAGCCTTATAGCCCGATATATACCTATCATCATGCGTACGGGAGAATAGAGCATTTTCTCATGCCCGTGGATTATAACTTCGAAACAGAGTCCTGCATTCACAAATAGTCTCTTTAGCGAGTGCCATACCGGCTCATTAGCTACATACTCGTCATCAGCTTCGTTCCTTATAAGCAACTCTTCATTAATATAGGCATCGCTGCCAACCCCGTAACGCCGACAAATGCCCTCAAACTCTGTTATGCTGACAACTTCGTAGACATTGAGCCGCGAACGGAGGTGGTTACGTACGTTTTGCCAGTGTACCGGTATTTTTTTTGTGTACTCCGGAAACTTCACAATGATTTTCTTTAGCTTATTACGGATTTCGTCCAGATATTTACCATGTACAGAGTGTCCTTCGTTCTTTGGAATACTAATGTGATGGATTTTTGTTTGGATGCCCAGCACGGAATTAAGAAAAAAACTTGGCTCGTAATTCTTATTTTCAACGTTAATATCCATATACATAAACACTATCTCCGACCAGGGCGCGAATAGTTCGATATATCTTGCCCACCACAGTGCGGAGCGGCAGAAGCCCTCCATATTGCTTCCATCCAGCAATACCACATACAAATTGTCTTCTCCGGTGAAAATAGGGCGGCCTACGGCGTCAATAGGATCGTACTCAATCTCAAGATAAGAGATTCGGGAGCGCGTGTCGAAAACGCGCCGCCCGTCGTCATACTCTATGTTCAATTCGCTTATATAGCGGATGCTTTTCTTGTCTTTTGTGTGCTGATACTCATAGTCAGAAATTGAAAGAAGCTGATGTACCAGGCTAATATTGTCTCGCAGAGCTTCGCCGCAGAATACAAGCTGCACTTCACGGTTAATATCTTTTTCGACTGACTCATAGTATTCACTGCATTGTAGGCCATTATGTGGAGTGGTCAAGTAGCGTACGTCCATGTCGCTAAAGCGAACGCGAGGGAGGTATACGCCCCTATAGACTTCAGTGTTAGGCAAACTCTTATCGTCCAGTAGCCACTCTAGATTCTCGCTCTTGAACACTGTTTCACCTCTAGACAGAGGTTCAGCGGCAACGTTTGTGCAGAATATCTGGTAGAGTTCTTTGCTGAAATTATCAAGCGTCAGTTCCGCGAGGTTGAGACAAAGTAGATTCTTTGCCTTGTTCAGCCAGAGGGGCAGTCTATTAATTTTAGTACGACTGATGTCCAAAAACTTGAGTTGGCAAGGGAATCCGCTGTTTGGTTGAATACATACGTCAAAATCATGATACAGATCGGATATTTGAGTGTCTGATAAATCCAGATATTCAAGGTGTTCTAAGCCACGTATATCAGGAGGGGAGCCGATACTCGTATGTCCCATATACAGCGCCTCGAGGAATTTTAAATCGCAAATCCCCGTACTGTCACAAAATGGACTGTTCCTTACGTCAAGTATATGTAAATTTGGCATACATATGAAACAGTTGATACGTTCAACCCTTGTATTACTAAGGCGTAAGACAGACAATTTATCTGATTCATTTATTTTGAATTTCTTAAGCGCTGAATTTGACATATCAAGATTTTCCAGCTCTGTACAACGGTTCAAAAAAAACGGAACTTTTTTTATCCGCACGTGGTTCAACTTTACGGTCTTCAGTTTTGGAAAATCCCAATTATTTAGGCCAATGTAGCCAATATCCATACCGGAAATATCAAGTTTTTCCAGTTTCGTCGCGTTAATTTTACCTAATAACCGATCAAGAACGAACAAGGAGAAACTGCCGATAATCTCTATGCGTTGGGCTTCACTCTCACAATAACTGCGTAGTGAGTCCAGTATTTCGTCGCTGACAGTAGCAGCTATTGGTAAATTGATTCTCAGCAAGCCATACTCAACTACAAGCTGGTCTTTTTTGTAACCGGCATCATTGGCGAGTTTTTTTAATTTTCTCTCAACGGGATTCTCTGAGTTCATATCTCTCCCTCCCGATCATCAATTCCATCCGCTTGAAGCTTTGATCCATCCCCATTTTGCGGACATTGTCGATATACTTGTAAACATTGTGCGGTTTGTATTTACTGTTTCCTTCGTCGTCAGCCATTTTTCGCAGGGCGTTTGTGATGAGGGAGTACTCATTCTCCAGGTCTGTATCGAATACCCCTTGGTCATCGGTATTGATGGAAACCTGAAGGAGCGGGCTATCCCCACCATCGTCCAGCCCATCGTTGTTCATTTCGAAAATTGGATGCTTTTCATAACTCTTAAATGTCCCAATCAAGTAGTTTGATGATGGATTGCACTCAATGCCGATACCCCGCGCCGCGATGTCCTTTTGCATTTCCTTTTGAAGAAGTTCAACGGCTCGTATGTAACGCGGCGATGCATGCAGCTCGGATATCTCTTCCCCTCTTTCACGCACTATCGGATCGTAATGGTATCGATAGTATAGGTTGCGTGCCGGCGCGTTATATCTGCGTATCTTGTCGATTTCGTCATCCCGCCACAGGTCGCTTTCGTAGAAACGATTGTTAAATGACAAATCCTCTATATGCTTTATAAACGCATCGTTATCTTCGAGAACGTCTATTTTGCGATAGTATGCGGGATTATCTCCACGTAGCAGCCAACTATTGTAAAATTGATCGATTCCTGGGGCGTTGCCGCCATAAATATATGTAAATTGTTTCCTGTACGTTTCGGCTAGTTCAGAAAGCACATCGGGCTGATGGATGTTAAATCTTTGCATAGCCATGCGCATCCAAATGGAGTTGTCCATTAAATTATGCCTTGGCAAGATGATTATTGAGTTTTTTGTTCTGTAGTAGTCTCCCGGCGAAATCCCTAGGGCTAAAGCGTGCCCAAGCCTGTCAGCACTGCGCATATCGAGGAAACGTATGGCTTCTTCAATGTAGCGAAGGCCATCCACAACGTCAAAGAAATCTTCGCCTGCGTGGAACGTGATGTGGAGCATTGGAACGTCTTCATGCCTTTTAGGGAAGTCCTTTTTTTCAATGCTCTGTGCTCGCGCACGACGGAATGCCGGGGCAAAAACCTCAGGGCGGCAACCAATCTCTGTTGAACATGCGTCGATGCCGAATATATGTCGCGCAGCTTCCGGGTGTTTCGTACGCAACGCCAGCAGGCTGTTTATCCTTGGGAACACTGCGTTTTTTATATGTCCCTCGTGACGGTGGGGTATGAGGCGGATGGGATTGCGAGGCTTAAATCTATCTTGGACTTTGTGTATGTGCGACACGAAAAAAACGTCTACCTTTTCAAGTGGGCACAGAATCTTATGCCATTTCATTTTGCAACGATTCATGAGATCATCGTGGTTTTCACACCTCTGTAAATGGATGTTCGGTTTTAAATACGAATAATCCAGCAAATCCTTGACGAGCACTCTAAGTTCACCAGGATCTCCTGGGGGTGATATCCGCGCTTCTAAAAAACGCGCGCCCAATGCGGCTTTCGCCGTTCCAAACGCCATAAGAACGTGAGAATCGTAATACTTGCGATACTTTTTTTTATCAATAAATATCTCTTTCCTGTCCTGATAGTTTTTGAAATTTATGAAACCAACGGCGGCATTATCCTGCATGAGTTCTGAGCGGAAACGGCATCTGATAGCCAAGTATTCGAAAAAAAAGTCAGCATACTTGGTAACTATCGCGTTACCTGAATAAATAGCTCGGAACATTTCATACAGGAAGCGGTTTTCGCCGGAAATCCCAGAGTATGGACCGGAAAGCGCTGTTGTGTTGCAGATGTAGTCCAGTGATTTTGAGAACCGGATCCCTTCTAAATCCAGTATTTCCTTCAATGGTTGCCCACCGTGAAAAAGGACACGCTCCAGGAACTGATTCGGCTCTTCATCGACGGCGTCGTTGCGGTTATTTATGAATCTCCAAAAATAAACGCGAATGGCTGCGGCGCGTCGCACGTCGTCGTAAAGCGTCCTGCCATGGATCATCAGTGGGGCGTTGTTATTCAGTTGAGTTGAAAGCTTGGCAAAGTCCCTGCTCCGGTGAGTTATGTGATTCATTAGGCATACCCACGAGCACAGAAACGCATGGGAAGAGCCAAACATATGAAAATGATTTTCCGCGACGCCGCTTGCCAGGATTTGGCGAAGCCTAAAATCGTCCGTCCTTAGGTTGATTGGAAAATCAAAAACTTCTCGCGTACGATAGCTCATTGCGTCCCGTGCAGCCATATACGCGCAGATGAAGGGTTGCTGGCCTATTTCATGCACTGTGTCGCGCCACAAGACAAAGTCCCCGTGCTTACAGAAAATCTCCGATCCAATTTCACACAGATGCTGCGCCGCGCATTCATAGATGATACCAAACAGGCCCAGACTACCGTATCTGGTTCCCTTCCGCCTGTCCGTTATTGCTGCATATATGCTGTCGGCTTCAGATTCCGATATGTTCGTATACTGGTGTCGGCAAGCTGCGGCGAATTCTCCCTTGCCGAAGAGAGTTTCATACAGGAATCCTGATTTTCGTTGCATGTCCGGCTGGGATAACAAAGCCGCGAGATCGTTTTCCAGCGGTAGTCGTTTCAAAGCGACGGGTATACCAACGGAAAACGATTTTTCCAATTCGGTCATTTAGTTAGCCTCGAATTCTCTTATTACTACTTGAAGACTTTAAATCTTCCAAGAGCGTCTATGTGGTCTTTTGCGTTGTCAAGCTTTGGCGGTTTATACTCCCTTAGCCTTTCCATAATAGAATCCTTGCGACAATTACTTTGCTTGCAGGGCCCACATCCACCCTCAGGGCATTTGTGCGGCTCAATATCCAGAACATATTTCAGGGATTCGTAAAGGTTTCTTCTGAATATGCTATATTCTTCATAAATAAACGAGGGAAGTCGATCTGCCGTTTTATTATTATCAATATCATTCAAGTACGCGCGTATTCTTTCATTATGAGTCAATCGGTTTTGGCTCATTACGGTCGTAAGCGCGTGCAGTATGTCAATGCTGTTGAGAGGAAGGGGCAGTTTCTTAGCATCCTCCACAGTCATTGCCTCTACAAATTTCGTGTATTCATCAGGTTTCTCTACGTCATCGATCATCCACAACAGTTTCTTCGCGGTCTCTTCCGGTTCAAGTACGGCGGTGGCAAAGCGCAGCCAATGAGTCGAGACATTAGTTGTTGTCTGCTCCGCTCTGAGAAATGGAAGTTTGTCGCTCCATTCATCGGCAAATGGCTTGCGGAGCTCTTTTTCAGTAAGCCTGTACGGTGTAACAACAAACATGCTGAGCCAAATAACATCTTTTACGCTTACCGGTGCTATAGAGTCACTATCATGCCCATCATGCAACTTTCCTCTGAGAGAGTAGCTCTTATATTCACTACCAGAACTCACATTCACGCGAAGGTCTGCTAACTCACACTTGGGATTCCACTCGAATCCGTTCGGTGCAATCAGCCTTACTTCGGGATGAACTATCAGGCTACCCAGCAACTTTGATACTTTCTTAAACTCAGGATCTTCGTTATATGCCATCAGGTAGGTTGTCACGCGCAGTGAAAACAACATCTTGACCGCAGAAGCAAAGTGACGGTAACCCTCGTCAGAATTTCTCTCATTTATTTTATCGAGCAGGAATAGTACATCGCCCAAGCAACAAGTCTTGTCTGGCCTTACGGCATCAAAAATACCCCTAATTACGCTTTCGCTTTCGTCCAGAATAGTAAGTCGATCAGTTTTTTTCAGTTTGTGGTTGAAATCCTTTATTCTTTGAACCAGAAAAGCGCAGAAGCCCACGGAGGGATGGACTGCGGCTTCTTGAAAAGCATCGGCAAGTTCTTGCGGAACGGCGTTTGATGATATTGATTCCACCAACCAATTCTCTACTTGCTCAAGGTTAAACTTTAACGCTTCTCGCTTTTCCTTGTACCTATCCTTTTCCTCATCCTTATCCTTATCCTTATCCTTATCCTTATCCTTATCCTTGTTCTTGTTTTTGTTTTTGTTCTTATCCTTATTTTTATCCCTATCCTCTAAATCCGTTTCCTTAATCGTTTCCATTTTATCCAACATTGTCAGTGTATGGTTTAATGCTCTCAGGTTTAGGGGGATTAGAGGATGGGCGCCGCTGTCGTCCTTGACCAGCCGTATCAAAGTTTTTTCATAGACGAGTTCAAAGAATTTTTCGACAAGAGGCGTTCCGTCCTCACCCTCGCTTTTATCAATAATAACTCTAACTTTGCGAAGGTTGTGAATACGCAGTTGCTTCATTGGGATGCGGTTATACATGGGGATGAATTTTTCCAAGTATTTCACAGCCATCTCAGATGGTTGCTGATCAAGATATTCGGCGCTGCCACAATCATGCAGCATCGAATTGCCATTGTGGCTGATGCTGAAATCGGAAATGTATCTGTGCTTTATCAAATCAGAAAGCTGTTCGATTTTTACTGCCATCACGATTATGATATTTGGCAGCGACAGATACTGGTGTATCTCACGGATGATGTCAAAACCGTTTCTGATGTTCGTATCCAGATCGTCTATCGGAATCACAAGAAAATCCTTTTCCGCCAGTTCATTCAGGTATTCGTCCACGAACTTGAAAATCATCTCGCGCAGGCGGACGATTGTGGAGTATTCTTCCATATAGTCAGAAACGTCGGAAAAATCCTTTATGCTTTCCCTGACGGTTATGGCTTTGGTGCGGACTTTATCCAGGATTTTTGAGCAATCATTTGCTAAATTGCGGCATTTCTCCTTTTTGCGTCCATCATCACCAATACCTCTGTTATTTTCAAAAACCTCTTTTATCTCGTCGAATAGTCGTGCGAAAATAGCACAGAGCAGGCTATCGCCATCGGCGTGCCTGCCAGGATCTACTTTCGGCAATACTGAGAATCTGTGGCCTTTTTTGTCCTTGTATTCTTCACGATAGATATCAGATTGGATCCAACTAGTATATGCGTTCAGTATCGTGGTTTTCCCTGTGCCGCGGTCTCCGGTAAACGCGATGATATTGTGGTATTCCCGTTGCAAAAAATATCGAGGTTTTTCTTTCTTGTCCTTATCCGGTTTATTCGGCGGTAGCTCTTCTACCATATTCGCCAAGAGGTCATCCGCTTTCTTCCTGGTACTATCGTTCCACCCGTCCTTTAAGATATCCTTTGATATGTCAGAAAAATCAATACAATTTCCAATACGTCTTCCCGTAGCCATTTCGTGTACCCCTCCCGGCTGTTTATCTGTAATGATGCTGAATAAAAAGAAAAAGACTTCTGCTACACATTTTGCACAGATATAGTAACATAACACAACAAAATTACAAGTGTTTTTGGATAAATTGTAGAGAATTTGTAGAAATTCCACCAGAGGTCGAGTAGGTAGTCGCCTAACAAAGACTATCCCTCACAGATATTATCCCGTCAACGGGACAAAATAACCGCGCTGGCGTAACTAACGCACGTGGTTCTTCACAACCATTTTCTGGTTGTCAGTTGTAGGTGTTTACGTGGATTCAAGGCAGCAAAGCGAGTTGACCGATGTAAAAAAACGGGTTAGCTCGATAGTATATCCGAAAGTGGTATGCAATAATGTGCCTAATAATCCAGAAAGTCCTTGTATGTTTTGTGATTATTAACTATAATGTGTTCATCGCACGAATCTGAGAGGTGATGAACATGTATCGCATGGCAATAGAAGCGCTCAGCAAGTGGAAATCAAAAAGCACAAAAAAGCCTTTATTTATCCGCGGGGCGCGTCAAGTCGGCAAGACTTGGTTGATGAAAGAGTTCGGCAAAACGGCTTTTGAGCAGACTGTTTATATCAGTTTTGACAACGATCATCGTATGCGGGGACTTTTCTCCGCCGACCTTGATATTACGCGCCTGATCACAGGGGTTGAGCTTTATGCGGGGCATAAAATCGACCCGGCAAACACGCTCATCATTTTTGATGAAGTGCAGGAAGTGCCGGCGGCGCTGACCTCTCTTAAATACTTTAATGAAAATGCCCCGGAGTACCAGATCGTCTGTGCGGGCTCGCTACTCGGCGTCGCGCTCCATCAGGGGACTTCGTTCCCCGTCGGAAAGGTCGAATTCCTGGATCTCTATCCACTTTCCTTTTCAGAGTTTATGTTGGCTTGTGGCAAAGAGCAATTTGTGTCACTATTAGAAAGAGGCGATTTCACAATGGTGACCACATTTAAGCAGGAGTACATTGATTTACTGAAACACTACTACTATGTGGGCGGTATGCCGGAAGCAGTATCGTCGTTTGTCGCCAACCGGGATTTTAATGAAGCGCGCGAGATTCAACAGCGCATCCTCGCGGCGTATGAGCAGGACTTTTCAAAACACGCGCCGCATGAAGTTGTGCCGCGTATCCGTATGTTGTGGAATAGCATCCCGGCGCAGCTCACAAAAGAGAATAAAAAGTTTATTTATGGCCTCGTCAAAGAGGGAGCGCGCGCGCGCGAGTATGAATACGCGCTGATGTGGCTGACCGATTGTGGCCTTGTCCACAAAGTTCATCGCGCCAGCGCACCGAATTTACCGCTCAAGGCTTATGAAGATTTGAGAGCTTTTAAGCTGTTGCTGGCGGATGTCGGGTTACTTTCGTGCATGACGAGACTCCGGCAGGATGTTTTGCTCGATGGAAGTGCACTTTTTGTGGAGTTTAAGGGTGCGTTGAGTGAGCAATATGTATTGCAGCAATTAAAGACTCTACCGGAAATAGATACCTATTATTGGACAAATGAACGCAAAACTTCCGAGATCGATTTCTTGCTCGATATGGGAAATGCAGTAGTTCCGCTCGAAGTGAAGGCAGGAGTCAATCTGCAAAGCAAAAGTCTCAGGGCTTTTGTAGATAAGTATCATCCTGATTTGTCTATACGTACTTCTATGTCAGACTACAAACGGGAAGATTGGCTGCTCAATCTGCCGCTTTATGCAATAGGGTATGTTGCGCGTGTAATTTAGCGCAGTTTTAGCGTCAGGGACTTGTCAAAGCCGGATGACACAAAGGTGTTGGCTCATCCATCTCTGCCGCATTTTTTGACTTTGACGAAGCCCTGCTGCATGACCGCTTGCATATTTTTGCATGACCGCATGCACGGCGCTAATTATTTTGACAAATCACAGTTCAATTATATATAATTGCTTTCACGCCAACAGGAAATCACGGTATCATGGGCTTGTGAACACCCATGATTTGATGGGTTTTCCGTACAATACAAGACAGGAATATGTGTTATGACATTGAACATAGTATTGATAGAGCCGCTTATACCGCAGAATGCCGGAAGCATCGCAAGGACGTGCGCCGTGACGGGCGCGCGGCTCCACCTTGTCGGCCCGCTGGGATTTGAAATAGACGACAACAAGCTCAAGCGGGCGGGCCTGGATTACTGGCATTTGCTCGATATATCGTTATACGACAGCGCCGCCGGGTTTTTCGCGCAAGTCCTGGACGGCGCCCCGGACAGCGCACTGTGTAACGCGGCGAATGACGCCCCGGACAGCGCCCCGGACACGTCAGGGCGCAACTTTTACTATTTCACCACTAAAGCGCGCCGGATCTACACGGAGCCGGCTTACGAAGACGGCGCGTATATCTTTTTCGGCAGCGAGA
>Ga0123353_10010638_pt1 | contig 12853 bp, 2 predicted proteins | sample TergutLab28metaG_3_FD_92763 | JGI IMG/M metagenome (GOLD analysis project Ga0123353, IMG submission 92763) | Labiotermes labralis P3 segment gut microbial communities from Petit-Saut dam, French Guiana - Lab288 P3 | ecosystem: Host-associated > Arthropoda: Insects > Digestive system > Gut ...
AATGTGGAAGTTACGTAAAATACGGGTGTTATTAATGGCGTTTTATTTATATCTTTCTTTGCTTTTTGAGCAAAGTAGCGTGAAATAGATCGCTCCAATGGAAAACAGCGTAATTTGCGAAACTTTTTGATAGTTGTTCATATAATTCTTGGAAAGTGCAGGAATACATGGTATGCCAGTTAAATTTTTTTTATTAAAAATTTTATGTGACACTCATATCATTTCCAACTTTGGACTTTTTTTGGAACTTACCAAGCCGAAAATTCATCTTATTGTAGGAATTTTCAGCGAATCAAGAGAGCTTCGTACCGCTTGGTTCGTTGGTGGTGAAACTATTTTTTTGCCCAAAAGCAAAAAATAGTGAGAATTTTGTAAAAATGGGACAAATAGCTTGACGCCGTAGATTAGTTGAATCAATATAAAAGTGTTCCATTATTACGAAACTAGGAAAAGTCTTGTGCCTTGTCGGCATAAGGTGGTAGTCATTGCGCCGAAAGGACACGCGACGGTTGGAGATTGGCCTTGCACTTGTCGTCGTTCTTTTCTTGTTCAAATTTCACACGATTCAGTAATAGAAGGTGAATAAACATGTCATTCTCTGAAATCACCCGGAAAATTGCAAATTCTCTCATTGGCGTGTTTTCCAATGAAAAAAAACACAAAAAAGCAATGTTCCAGCCACGTCGGTTGCAAATCGACCCTCTCGAAGAACGGCAATTGCTTTCGGTGAATGTCGTGATGCCGCAGGAAAAGATGATGACGTCGTTTTCGGAGTATTCGTCGCCGACGATTTCCAGCAAGGCATTCCATATTGTCAGCAACAACAGCTATGGCGGTGCCCAATACTTGGAATCCTATTGGAGCAATGACTATATGGCTTCCAACAACCAGGGGGACACGGTCGTTGTTTGGTCGCAAAACGACTTTGTTTTCAAGATGGATCGCGACGGCAATTACGTTGAGGATAAGAACGGTAATCGGGTGCTTCTGACCGACAGTTTCGGAAATGCGTATGATGATTACAACGTTTATGCCCAGTATTTGACCAATCAGGTCGAACGTCTGACCATCCCGGAAGAACTGCTCGCCGACAATATTAAAGGTACGAACGGCAGTTTCCAATTGGTTTACTCGCCTTATACGGTTCAGAGGCTTTCCATCAAGAGCATCACTTCAACGGATGGTTATATGATGATGGGAACCGGTATGAACATTGCCATGGAGTTTCGCCTCGGTGGTGAGGACATCACGGGCAATGGTGTGGCGGATTTCACTTCTTCCATCGTTTTTAATGAAAGTCAATCCCCGGTGGTCAATGCCCGTGCCATTCAAAATGAATTGCGCAACCTGGGGGGCATTTACGCGGACATCACGGTCACGGCGGAATCGACCACGGATTTTCTGATTACCTTCGGCGAAGCTGGCCGGTTGAAGTACGGAACCAATGCCGTTCCGGAACTTGAAGTCCGGGACACGCGAGTGATCCAGGGCAGTTTCCCCGGCATCGTCATTACGACGGAAAGTGCTCCGATTGTGCTGACGACCACGGATTCCTGGGGAAATGCGCAGGGGATTCTCGTGGAACCTGGCAACCCCCAATTGACGGCCGAGCGTATTCAGCAGGCGTTTAACAGTAATGCCAGAATGTCGCCTTTCCCCCGTGTGGAAACTTATTCCAGAGATATTACCCTCAATCCTCAAAGAGAAAACGTTGACTATAACCCTCGTCCCTCCTACGATGTTTTTTACACGTCGGAGGTGAATGTCACTTATGTCGGCCCCCTTGACCCCGTTGCCACCGGTTATGGTACACAGTTTGACATCACGTTCGTCAACAGCAGCGGGTTGAGCTTTCAAAACATCATGCTCGCCAGTGCAAAAGACGAATGGGGGACGGAATTGGTCAACACCGTCGCCGGAATGCCGTCGGCGGAATACACGACGACGGTCAAGAAATCGAGCGACGCATTCCGGGTCAACTCTCCGGAAGCGAACGACCCTTACTCCTCCGTTCCGCTGGTGACCAACCAGGTGAACGCTTCAGTGGCCATGGACGCCGACGGCGATTTTGTCATTAGCTGGCAGTCGGAAGTCATTGCTACGGGTAATACCACGATTTCCGATATTTACGCCCGGCGGTTTTCGCCGCAGGGCTGGGTTGCGGATGAATCGAAAATCTCGTTCTTCGACGACGGTTACACGACGGAACGCTATGTCGGCGGTGTTGCCAACAATCCCGTTCAGGGCGTACGGCCGGTAGGTGGTGAATTCAAGGTCAACTCTTTCAGCAACGGTTATGCGACCACACCGTCAATCGGTATGGATTATGACGGCAATTTCGTCATTGCCTGGTCGACTTCCTATCAGAAAACCACCGAAGGCACCGCCATTTATGCGAGGATTTATGATCGTTACGGAACCGCCCTGACCGACAGTCAAGTGATTCACACCGACCTCCAGACTCCGCTGATTACTCCTACGGTTGCCATCAGTAACGACGGTTACATCGCGGTCTCCTGGGTGAATTACGAGGATGTCAATACTCAGCATGTGGGGACCGTCAGCTCCATCTATATGTCCATTTTCTCCCCTGGAACATTGACTCCCATCGATCCGGCCTGGGATGCCCAGTTGGTCGTCGGCGGCGGCACATATTCCCCCAATCACCCCTCGCTTGACTTTGATTCCCATAACAATCTGCTGTTCACCTACACGGACCATTCGGACATGACGAGTGGTACCGCGAAAGGAAGTTTTGGCGCGGAAATGTCCGACGTCATGGCCAGGGTTTATTCTTTGGATACCGCAGCCGGCACTTATACCGAAACCCAGGCGGATTTCAGGGTTCATGCCAAAGGAAACTGGATTGACGGTGCTGCTTACGGTGAGGAATACTGGCGAGGCTCGCAAACCAACGGCGTGGGACGATTCGACTCCGCCGGAAACATGATCTTCGCCTACCAGGGCTATGGTCCCGACTCCAATTTGGCTCCCCAACGGAACACATACGGAGATTACGGATTCAATATCCCCGGCAGCTTTTTTACCCAGTACATCAATCCGTACAAGAACGCCGACCTCCTGAAGTTTTTCAACCCGGATGCCGAGGATTTCGTTTTTTCGCCTTACAGTTACCCCATGTATGGCAGCAGTGGAATTGTCGAAATGTTCCCTTATAACGACGGTATTTATTCTTATAGTACTTCCTCCTCGGACGTCGACATGGCGATACGCTCTTATGTTGCCAGGGCAGTCAGGGAATATCCCAGTATTACCGACGATCAAATCGGACGTTTGAACGCCATTTTTCAATCCGTCGTCGGTACGATGCGCGGCGGAGCGAACGACGTCTTTGTGACCAGGGCGAACAAAGGGGACTTTAATTTCCTGGGGGTGGATCTTCTAGCCATTTCTTCCGACGCCAACGTGACTTCCACACGCGACGGGGTCAACTCGCACTGGTATATCCTCGTCCCGAACTACATCGAAAATACCATCAGCGGGGGAACAATCAACCTCGCACTGACCACGGAATTTCATGTTAACGCCGTTGATATGCCGGTCATCGGGTTGGGGCTTTCCATGCGGAATGACGTTTTCCAGCCTACCACCTTCGCCGGAGTGATTTATCGGGCTCTCAACAGTCTTAACGACGACGGGTTCTTCGCGGCCAATGCCTTCACCAACTTGCTGATGCCCGGAGTCAGGGAAGACCTAGGGACCGTTGTCATGCCCAGTGCCGAGGTTTTTTATTATCCGCCCAATGAATTTGAATACCTCTTCGGCAACTTTTACGACCGCATGAACGGCGACTCCATGTACTACTACAGCAGTATCATGAGTTACCTGGACTATGGACAGTCTTACTCCGACATGAACGGTTACCATGTTTATGAAATTGTATTCGTCGGTGGGGCCCATGATCTGGAAGTAAGTCTCTACTTTGATGAAAACACGACAATTACACGGAACGGCGACGATGTTGACGATGCGTATCCGACTCTTTTTGTCGAGCATTACGGATATCGCGGTTCCGAGAAAGGTGATCCGGGGTTATCCGTTCTCCCGAATGGTTCCTACATTACCTCATGGTTCACCAATGTCACCACAACGGACGGCACCGTGGTGGACCGGAAGATCAACTACCGGTATTTCCAGCAGAACCAGGACAATGTCGGCCCGAAGGTGACCGACGTGGTTTTGCCCAACGGGCAGTACGTGGCCAACCAGCAGATGGTCACCTATTCTCTGGAACATCTCGTCGTGACGGTGGACAAGGAACTTTTGGCCAATGGCGTGACCGGTGCGCACAGCGTCCTGAATCCGAGCAACTGGTCGATCATTAAAGACGGCGTGAGACTCAACAACGTGATCAAATCGATCAGTTTCGGCATGAACAAGGCGGCAAGCATCATCGGCGACAATCCCAATTCCATCGTGGCCGACAGTCACCTCGCCGCCGGTTCGAACAAATGGGAAGTGGTCATCGAGTTCAACGAACCGCTCAGCAATGGGAATTATCAACTGGTCGCGTCCAACATGCTCTGCGACACGACGGGCGTTTCGTATTCAGGCGGAAGAATCGTCTATAACAACGGCAACGCACTCGGCAGTGACGGGGTCAATCCCAACGGTGGCAGTTTCACGCGGAATTTCACCATTACGTCCATGGATGGAACACTGTCCCTGAAAGGCGGCAGTAGTGGTACCGAGGAAAAACTGGTCAGCACCGCCAACGGCAACCATTACACACGCACCGGTGATACCGCCAACGATTCGCCCGGGAATCCAACATCCGTCGCTTCCGATCAGAACGGCAACTTCGTGACGGTCTGGACCGCCGAAACCACCGGTGGAATCATGGCGATGATCTATCGCCAGGATTTCATCGACCTGGGCAACGGACGCGAAAGTGTCATCACGCCCATCCGCGAACTCCAGGTCACCAACAACCCGAACGCCACTTACGCTTCGGTCGCTATGGACGCAGACGGCGATTTTGTCGTCACATGGATGCAGGATGACGTTGACGGCAGGAACATCTACGCCAAGGCGTACAATTTCAACGGCAGTACGCGTCTGGACGCCAACGGCAACCCGACTTCCGAATTCCGCGTCAATACGCACACGGGCAAGCACAATTACCCGGACATTGCCATGGACCTGAACGGTGGTTTTGTCATCACTTGGGAAAGTCTCAACCAGGTTTCCAGAACCAGCGGTTACGATATTTTCTTCCAGCGTTATGATTCGTCCTGCACGGCCATCGGTGGTGTCGATGCCATCCAGGCCATTCAGTTTAACGGCAATATTGCCAAAGACACATTGTTCGATCTGCGTTATATCGATGAAGTGGCCAACATCAGCATCGCGATCCAGGACATCAAAGTCGGTGCCAATCTCCTGGAGACGGCACAAAATATCAAAGCGAAATTGATCGCTGCGGGTCTGGAAGTGGAAACGGGGGTTTCGAACGACGCCATTCTCATTCAATTTGTCGGCAGTTACGGGGCCAGGCCGATTGCTCCGCTGATCGTCACGAAATTGGCCAACCCGAAGCCCGGTCAGTCGATTATCGTTCAATCCCAGACCACCGGCATTTTAAGCGAAACACGCGCCAACGACACGACGACCGGCGACAAGCGTTATCCGTCCATTGCCATCGCTTCCACCGGGGAGGTCATCATCACCTGGACCAGTTGGGGTCAGGGTAATGACAATCCGTATGAATCCAACATTTATGCGAAGAACTTCCCGTCGAACGACGTGGTGGCTTCCATGAACAGGAACGTTTCGCTCACGGAACGTATCGACGCACTCAGCAGGGTAAACAGGGACGTATTGAAAATCGTGACGACCGACGACCCGAACAACCACATCGTACCTCCGTCCGAATACACCGGAGTTGTGATGATATGGATTGCCGATGCCGCCGGAAATTATATGGGGCACGGGTCAGGAACACTCCTGACCAGCGGTCTGCACATTCTGACAGCGGCACACGTCACCTGTGACGCAAACGGTCTTCCCATTCCGGTGACGGACCTGAGAGTGACGTTCAACCTCCCGTCCGGGCCGGTCACTTACGGCGTGTCGCAAAACATCGTCCACTGGTCTTATACCGGCGACGCGCAGAGAGAAACCGACCTCGCGATCCTGGTCTTGTCCGGAATCGCGCCCGCTGCGGCGACTCGCTACGACATTTATCGGGACAGAGACGAAGTCGGTTCCATCTTTGAAGTGACCGGCTACGGGTTGACGGGAACGGGTGTGACCGGAGATATCGTCAACGTCCCGGTTCCACCGGCTCAAGGTGAAAGGCGTTCGGGTAATAACAAGTACGAAGCCACGGCGGACATCTTCGACCGATACGGTTATGATTACCACCCCGACTCCTTGGTTTACGACTTTGACAGCGGCTATACCCAAAATGACGCTTTCGGTCGTTATTTCGGAATTTATGATACCGGGCTTGGTTATCTCGAAGCGTCTTCCGCCCATGGCGATTCCGGCGGTCCCTCGTTCATCAACGGGAAAATCGCGGGAGTCGTCAGTTGGGGCAGCAGCATCTTCAATCCGTCTTTGTCGGATATCGACATCATTCCAACCAACTGCACTTTCGGGGAATTTTCCGTCGATGTCCGGGTTTCGTCTTACGCGGATTGGATTGATACCGTCGTTACGTCGGGAACGACGGAGTATTTGGTCAACGAGACGGAAACCGGCAATCAAATATGGTCGGATGTGGCGATCAGCATGTCCGGCGAAGTGGTCTTCACTTGGACGAGCTTCAACCAAAATGGTTCCGGCGATGGCCCCGGCGGTAGTGCGACCGACATTTCCGGTGTTTTCGCAAGGCGTTTCACGATGAGCGGAACACCTGTCTTGGGAGCCGTTGGAGTTGTTGCCATCGATCCGACCAACCCCAATGGTTATGACCCGGGGTTTGACATGACCGATCCGGCCAATCTTGACCCGGTGACAGGGATGCTGATTGTTCCTGCCGGAGCCGTCGTGTTCGGTCAGGAATTCCGCGTGAATGATTACATCGTCGGCAACCAGTGGTATTCTTCCGTTTCGATTGCCAACAACGGCGATTTCACCATCACTTGGGAAAGCTATCAGGACAAGAATACGGTGCTGGACAAACTCCCGGATACGGGGCACGGCGTCGGCGGAACAACCACGGAAACTGTCACCGATTTCGGTGTTTATGCCAAGCGGTTCACTAACCTGGAAACATTGTTAAAATCGCTGGACAATCCGGGCGGGGCGCAATATGGTCTGCCGGACAATGCACGTTTTATTCCGGGATATGGTTACGTCGGCATGCACGGCGAAATCGGCACCGAATTCCGTGTCAACACGAAAGCCCATCTCCTCGGCGACCAAACCGGGGCCACCGTGGCACTCAATGCCAACGGGGATGCGATCATCGTCTTCCAAAGCCTGGAGCAGTCCGTTTCGAAAGTTTATTATCGAGCCATTACGCTCAATGTCGATCGGTCCGCTCCCATCGTGACGGAAACGGTCCTCGTCGTCAACGAACTGGATTACGATAACAACGGCAATCTCATCGTGGATAACAACGGCGATCCCGTGACCAAAGACGGCGTTTTGATGCCCGTGTGCAATGACAGCGTCATTTACGGTTACCCGACGCATATTGTGGTGACGTTTAGCGAGGAAATGTACAACGCATATTTGTATGATCCGAAAAGCGTTCTGAATCCCGCCAACTGGCAATTGTACAGGAACGGTGTCTCCGTGTTCGGAGGAATCTCCGATATTCAGTTCGGTTTGGACAAGGCCTACTTTCACAACGGCTTTACGCTCAATTCGCGAACCGGCAAATACGAAGCGGTCATCACGTTCTCGCAGCCGCTCACCTCGGGAAATTATTCGCTCGTCATCAGGGACTCCGCGACCGACCTTGAGGGCAATAAACTTGACGGCGACTACAACGGACTGGCCGGTGGTAATTTCAGTCGCACCTTCCAGGTCATGGTGCCGACCACGGAAGTCGATCCCGGCGATCCTGGCGATCCCGATGGCCCCATCCCCACCGATCCCGACCAAAAAGCCTTTGTCAATACGGAATTCGGGAATGACAAACCCGCCATCGCATCCTCCGATGACGGCTCTTATGTCGTTGTGTCCGTTCATTACGGAACTCCCGGTTCACCGACGGAATCCGATGATCCCCTTAATCCCTTTGATCCCACGGCATGGGACCCGGCCTCCGACCCGATTCCCCGCGTCGGAAATATTGTCATGCAGCGTTTTAACAAAGACGGCAACAGGATCGGTGCGGAACAGACGGTCAACACCTACATGCCGGGACACCAGACCAATCCCGACGTCGCCATGGACGCTGCCGGCAACATTGCCGTCGTCTGGTCCGGTGCAGGTTCCAGGAGCGATAATGGCATTTATTTGCGGCTTTACGACTCGACAGGCAAAGCCGTCGGCGATCAAATCTGGGTGAACGATAACTACAACGCCGTCTGTAGTACTCCGAAAGTCGCTTACGACAACCATGGTAACATTGTGGTTACCTGGGTGGAATACAATGCCACCACCCGATCGCAATCCATCATGGCGCGGGTTTATGACAGCAAGGGCGTTCAGCAAAGTGTTGCATTGAACAGTGCCGCTTCCTCGAAAGCGACCATGGTTCTGGTTGCGGAGAACAACCTGAGTGTCACTTACACTTTCTCGAAGGAAACTTACGCTTATGATATTGCGTTTGCTCCCGACGGGGAACTGATCCTCACATGGCAGATGCATAATATCGCGACCAACAGTCAGGATATTTATGCCAAAACCCTCAAATACACCAATACTTCTTCAGGGGCAGGAACTCTTGTCAACAAGGTCAATGCTTTCCTCGTCAACCAATACACCGGTTTGACCCAGGTCAGACCTTCCGTTGCCGCCAGTGCCACGGGATTCGTCATTACTTGGGCCAGTGAAAGACAGGCCACGCTCGCAGACTCGAGTCTGAAGAGCGATACGTATGACATTTATGCCCGACGTTTCAACCTGAACGGGGTTGCCCAGCCCATCCTCGGAACAACAGGTGATTGCCTCATCAATACCCAGAAGGTGTATTCCGAAAGAATGAATGTGCGAGACTACCCCGCGGTTTCCATGGCACCCAATGGAAACTTTGTCATCACATGGAGTTCTTATGACCAGGAACCGAACAACTTTGACGAGACGGCGAGGTTACCGCTCCATGATTATGCCGCTTTTGCTCGTGCTTTCAGCAGCAACGGCACCAATTTGAAAAATGGCGATTATTCCGGAAAAGATGCGACGGGAAAAGACAGGTTTGTGGATTTCATGCCAAACACCACGTCGAATGAATTTCGCTTGAATTTTGAGACTGTCGGCAATCAAATGTATTCCGTTGCCTCAATCAGTGCTTATGGCCTGTCGTTTGCATGGGTTGGTGCTGCAGAGGCGTTATTGATTACGGAATATGATGACTTGGGACAACCGGTAACATCTTTACCGTTTACAACCATTGATGTATTCACTCGCGCATACTCCATCGGTTCCAGGTCTTCGTCGTCCAACCAGGGACAATCAAGCGGTTTTTCCACCCGTTCCACCTATTCTCCGACCCAGTGGGACGGAGGTGGTGGTTACGTCGGCCAAGGTGCGAACACCTACAAATATGACAATCAAACAACGCTCTTCCTGGATGGAACGAACGGCAACGATGTGTTTGAAATCATTGTGTCCGCTTCGGGGACGTTCCAGGTCAAGGTCAACGGCAAATCCGTCACTGTCGGTTCTCAGGTCAAAGATATTCAAATCGACGGTTTGGGTGGAAATGACAAATTGACCATTACCAATGCCGCCGGTGACAACACGGCAAAACTCAATGCCGAAGACGGTCTCGTCTCGTTCTCGACCAAAAACGGGACGCTTACGATTAACGCCCTCCGGACGGAAATTGTCGAACTGAATGTCGGCGGGAAGAACAATTCCCTGCAAGTGGCGGCAAGTGCCGGCGACGTTTTGACCGTCGGGTTCAACGATTTGAGCCTTGCCGGTGGAAATCATTCCTACACCGCCAAAGGTTTTGGCCTTGTGTCGGCCATTGCGACCGCTTCCTCGGCCAGTGCCATCCTGTACGATTCGGCGGGCGACGACGTGTTGACCATGACACCGCAGAAAGCCGTCATGAAAGGTCAGGAATTCGAACATACCGTTTCCGGTTTCGGGAATATCACGGCATACTCGACCCGCGGCAATAATTTGGCCACACTGTATGGTTCCGCAGGCGATGACGCCCTGTTCGCTTCGGGTGGTTCGGTGGCCCTGGCCGGGAGCGGGTACAAAAACACGATCTTCGGTTTTGAGAAAGCGTTTGTCTTCGGAAACGGCGGCAACGACTCGGCAACTCTCGTCGGCTCTTACGCCGCCGATCGCTTCACCGGGACGGACTCGCTCATGGAAGCCGTTTTCGGACGCAGCAGTACGGTGAATATCAACGGATTCAAAAATATCCTCCTGTACGGCAACGGAGGCAACGATGTTGTGGCACTGAGCAATATCTCACAAGGCTCCGGTCTCAACGCCAACAATACAAGTGCGACCAAAACGTATTTGAACACCCTAGCGAATGTCACCTACACCGTCATCGGAATCAACGATGTTCGCGGAATCCAACAGCAGCAGTCACAGGCCGCCGCTCAAGCCTCCGCCTCCGCTTTCAGTGAAACGATTTACGAAGACGATATTTACCAACTCCTGGCACAGGAGCAGAACTCGAAAAAGACCACCGAAAATCAGGACGATGAACTCGACATCGATTACCTCCTGAAAATTGGTGCCATTTGAGAAATCCAATCCGAAACGTAAAAAAATCACATGGTCATTTTCATCAGAGCCGCGAGAGTCAACGAGCGGAATGGCCGCTCCGTTACCGTCGCGGCTCTGATGATTTGAAGAACAACTTATTCTTTTACGCCTCCTTTGTTCTAAAATCGCAAATCTCCACGTACCGGTTTCGGGTATGTTGTCTCAAGCTGCCCGATGAGATTGCGGTCGTGTTCCGACCAGTGTTTCGGCAGGGTGACGATCAGTTCGGCGAAAAGATCGGTCGCACCGGAAGGTTTTTGAATGCCGCAGCCTTTCAATCGCAGTTTGGTGCCGCTCGTCGAGCCGGGGGGAACGCTGACGCTGACCATGCCGCGCGGCGACGGAATTTCGATCTTCGCCCCTTGCACGGCCTCTTGCAGCGTGACGGGCACGGTGACATAAAGCTGGTCGCTCTGACGCCTGAAATGCAGATGCTGTGCGACTTTGACCGTCAAAATCAGATCGCCGGGCTTGCCGTCGGGCATCGGCGGCGGGTTGCCTTGTCCGCGCAACCGGATTTTTTTGCCGTCGTCGATGCCGACCGGAATTTTGATTGTCACCCGCTCCGTCCCGCTGCTTGTGCCACCAGCGCAATAACCAGGTCGCTGCACGCTGATTTCGCAACTGCCACCCAGAATCGTGGTCGAAAACGGTACGGTGATGTCGTGTTCCAAGTCGCTGCCTTTGACCGGCCCTGACGGACGACGCTGCCGGCGTCGTGCCCCTGCCATAGCGTCGGCCATGTGACTGTCCATGTTTCCAAACGGCGACGCACCACCGCGAAACATGCCACCGAGAATATCGTTGAGATCGAACTCCGCATGACCGGTTTGGCCACGCTGACCACCTTGCCCGCCGCCCATGTTGCTCCACTGAAACCCGCCCGCACCGCCGAAGGGATTGCCCTGCGTACCGCCCCAGTTGAAGCCGCCCGCTTTCATCTGCTCGAACGCCGGGCCGAACTGATCGTACTGCTTCCGCTTTTCCGGGTTGCCTAGCACGTCGAAGGCTTCCTGCAACTTTTGAAACTTCTCCTTCGCGTGAGGATCATCCTGGTTCAAATCCGGGTGATACTTCCTCGCCAACTTGCGGTACGACTTCTGAATCTCATCCGCCGTCGCATCCTTGCCGACTTCAAGCGTTGTGTAATAATCGTCTGCCATAATGATGAGCGGTTAACGGTTGATACGACTGTATTGAAATAGTAACGTGGGCAGGGGTGAAAAAATACGTCTTGGGATTGCATGATTTCAAATTTTGTCACTTACTGGACAATTAATTATTTGACAATATGCCAACATTATTGAGATACGACCCCTTGAAAACACTATACCATATCCCTGACTGGGAACGCAAGGGGGTTGGATATTTACGAAACCACGACCGACACTATTCTTGAAAGACACGCCCCGGTTATTACAACGGTGGCTTGGTCCAAACAGTCGTCTCAGAACATCCAATACGTTCCGCAAAGGACGGTGTGCGACGTGTCATCACCGGCGATGTCTGCGGCATACCGGGCAAAAATGTCCATCGTCGAACCGAGATGCCCGACGATTCCGACACCGACGAGCAGGTGATCACGGGGCTGTCGGCTGTCGGGAAATGTGTAAAAAGTCGGGAACGGATCAAGCTGCGAACTGCGAAACACGCGATCCGACCCGTATTCGTGAAACCACGCGGCGGTCAGTTCCGGTCGCCACACGGCAAATTGCCCCGTCTGCCGCCAGCGATAACGCACTCCGAGCGTCGATGCAACACTGTTTTCCGAAAATTTTCCGAACGATTGCGGCTGCCCGATTCCGGCGATCCTGTATTCCGTATAATCTTTTTCCGAAAACGCCATGCAATCCAGCCCGGCAAAGGGTTCCATCTCAAACAATCCTGCACCGAGTTTGAGCTGTAATTCCGTCCTGACGCCCCATTGATCAGCACTGTTGCCGCCTCCGAATTGCCCGAAATAATCGTGACGCCG
>Ga0123353_10010646_pt1 | contig 12849 bp, 13 predicted proteins | sample TergutLab28metaG_3_FD_92763 | JGI IMG/M metagenome (GOLD analysis project Ga0123353, IMG submission 92763) | Labiotermes labralis P3 segment gut microbial communities from Petit-Saut dam, French Guiana - Lab288 P3 | ecosystem: Host-associated > Arthropoda: Insects > Digestive system > Gut ...
ATGTATCAATCTCTGGTATGCCTAAAGAAATAAAGCGTAGTCTGTGCTTTAGCACAAAATCATCAAGAGCCTTAATTCCGTCCGCAATGTTTCTGGCATAGCGGTTCAAGTCCTTGACAATCATGCAGTTTACTTCTTTGCTGAAAATATCTTCTTCCAGTCTTACATAATCGCTTCGGTCAAAGTCGGTTCCTGTTTTCCCATCATCAATATATATATCGACAACTCTAAAATCATCAAATGTTCTAAGCGAACGCGCTATCAGTTTGATTTGGTTGACGATGCTTAGGCTTACTGAATTTTTATCCTCCTTAGAGAGCCTGACATATACACCGATTCGCCATATCGGATTGCCCGATGATAGCTTGTCGAATAAATGCGCATAGGCTCTAAGATTCGGCTTTAAGTTGTTGTGATTATCCATATTTCTCCTTTCCTGAAATCACAACCGCAATAACTACATTCTATCATAGTCGCTCCGATTGGTGAAGTAGTTATTTAGTGCCTCGTCAAGGGTCTTTCGACTATTAGAAAAACAAACCTGTACAGGCGTTCCATTCACCTTAAAGCAATATGGATTGCCTATCTGGCATAGAAAAAGCTCTAGTCGTTCTTGCACAGGCAAGTCCGAATAGAGCTTTACTTCGCTTAGTTCCTGTAACCCCTCTGGGTCAACTTCATTTATATCTAAATGTTTGAGCCTCTCTAGCTCGTCTTTTGATAGCACGCTATCGCCCCCTTGAATAAGCAATTTGTGGTTGCCTATCTATATTCCATTTATCTTTCATTCATGCCTCTAAACCCCAAGCCCTTTGGGGCAAGCATATTCATCAACGGCTTCCATGTTTAGCTGTTCCAAGATAAAATCATCATCAAACCACAGCAAGTCGTTTACTGTAGTAATAGAAACTGGCTCCGGGTATATTTCCTCTAATAAGCTCATTAAGTCCTGTAGCTTGTCATTTTGGGTAATTGTCTCTAGCGTATCTAATGCTCCGCTCCACAGTTCGCCCCTTAATTCAAAAGCGCTTATTTCTTTAATAATACTTAACATCTTACGCCTGCTTTCTTCGGCGTTTTGTATTCCAATTCCAGTCTTAGTCTCTCAAGCTCTGAAAGCAGGTCAACCAGTTTGCCTGCATCAATGTCTTTAAGGTCTTTCGCCTTAACAATAATCATATTGATAAGCCCCTCGACAAACACCACATCTTCAAATTGTTCTTCTATTCTTTTTTTAATTTCCTTTGCCCCGCACGATATATTGAATATTCCATTGGCAAGGCAAAAATCCGTTAGCTCATTGGCTAATCTTTTTCGTTCCATTTTCTTTCCCCCTAAATGATTTTCATACTACTAAATTTAAAACATAGGCAAACTTATAGATTGCTTTTCGTTTTAGCTTTCTAAAGGCTCGGCTATCAATACGATTAAAGCCCAATAAACTTACTACTTCATCCTCATATCGCCCATTAACGAAATACTCTGTGATGTATAATTGCTCTTGCTCAGACAAGACGCTTTTAGCCCAATAGTAGCCTGACAAGTGCTCTTCCAGTTCCTTGCTCTTATCTTCTTTAGCCGCTAAGCTAAATTCGTCTTTTCCAGTCGCAACATACGCTTGCCCCTTATCCTCATCAGCGACATCATATTTTACGGTCAAGCCCCTTTGGACATTTAGTCTGGCTTGTTCCCATTTGAGTGTCTCCAAATCCGAAAAATAATCGTTCACCTTTCTTTTTGTTTCTTTCAAATCAAAACTATCTAAATTTTCAGTTAATGACATTTTCAAAATAAAACCCCTCCTTAGCATAATTGTATCTCAATGCCTTTGTAGTTTATTGTCTCTTATTGACGAACATTCAATTGTTTTGTCTTGTTGTGTAATCTCACATTTCCATCGCCCTCGCTTTCCAAACAAAAAAGGAACCCGCAAAGCAAGTTCCCTCATGTGCTGAGAATTTCAGCTACGATACAGATTATAACATAAGCGGAGGCTCAATGGAAGGTTCAAAGTTTGTGCCTCTAGGTGGCATTCATGTGGCAAGCACATGCTCCCCTCGGTGATATAATCGGCAAGGTGGCGGGGAGGCTTTCTTGAAAGCCCGCCCCGTCGGCGCAGTCGATTATCACCGAATAGCAAGCAAGATGGCAAACGATGAACGAATGTAAAGTTTTTCGCCCCCAGGATTCAAGCGAAAAAGTTTACATGCAGTTCAACGGGAAGCTCTTGTCCTATAAATTACACATTCACGCCCCAGAGGTTGTGCTTTGTGGGCATTATGTAATAGCTTACATCGGATTGCTACTTACCTTTCTTTTTTTAGAACTATCTCTAATTCTAATTTCAATCTCAATGATAAGCACAGAGACTAATCCGCTAACAATTATAGCAAACATAAGAATAGCTGCGGCTCCAAGTCTAGTAAAGCCGGAAGTTGCTGGGTTAGCCATCAACAAACTCGTTATAGTGATTACAATTGCCAAAAATCCTATCACAAAAAAATAAAGTATAATTCTTAAAAGAACAGCTATCTTAACTTTTTTCTTAGCATACTTTGAGTTATTAGGAATAATGATTTCTGCATTCGGTTGAACAGCCGTTTGTTCCGGCATGTCTTTTGCGCATTTATCACGTCTCATATAATTGACCCCCTCTCAAGCAGATTTAATTCTGTGTTTCGCTAACGGCCTTACGCAAATTATAAAGCGTCGCTTTCTTTTTTCCCAGCAGGGCCAAAGCCGTTTCTATAGCAATTTCTTCATTAAGAAACTGCCTAGCTATTTCTAGCTCTTCCTCTGTCCTTACGATTTTAGGCCGTCCAAGTGACTTGCCGCTTGCCTTAGCGATGGCAATCCCTTGCGCCTGCCTTGATTTGATTTTTTGCCATTCGTTTTCGGCCTGAAAAGCCAGTACGTGCAGCATGATATTTCGGATAAACTTGTATAGCAGACTATCAGTCGTTTGGTCTGTATCAAGCATGGGCGTGTCTAATACCTTAATGGTCACGCCTTTTTGGACAGTTAGTAAATGCCACTCCGCTAGTATGCCGTCATAGTCGCGACTTAAGCGGTCAATATTTTCGATATAGAGAGTATCGCCCGTATTAAGCTGTTTAACTAATTTGCGGTATTTTGCTCTTACGGTGCTTTTACCGCTTTCTTTCTCGACAATGATATTCTCCTTGGGTATCCCAATCTCAATCATCCTTTTGATTTGACGAGCTACATTTTGCCCTTTGGTTGAAACTCGAATTAATGCATATATAATGCCTGTCATGGTGTATCGCTCCTTTGTTTTGGAGCAATTATACAAAAAACAGGCAGTCCATGAAAGGTGTACCTTTCGTAGACTACCCCATAATGATACCATCTGCCATTTTTCGTGTCAATAGCCATTTGAAAATACGGCGAAACGCCGAGTTTCTATCCAGAAATCAAACCCTTGTTTGTGCATTCCGTCATATTTTCCGTTCTAAAGAAGGTACACCTTTAGTAGAATTGCCAAATCATTCCTTTGTGAGAAATAAAGCTTGTGCCAAGTCAGATTTTGAGCTATAATGTTCAAGATTGCCGAAGAAGCTGATTTTTTAGTAAGTACCCAGTGACATCAAACTTCATATTAACCTTATGAAGTTTTTTTATGCGATAAAAGGAACATACCCAAACAAGCATAGCGACCACAAATAAACAACTGGGAGGAAACAATCATGAGCAATTGGGTTAAGCGGATTCTGGCGGTGGTGTTGGTGTGTGTGCTAGTGGGCGGCGCGGTGCCGCTTAGCAGAATTGGAGCCCGGGCAGAAGCGTCATTCATCCCCATGATTACAGCTGGATGGAATCGCTCCTTCGCTATTAAAAGTGACGGCACGATTTGGGCTTGGGGAGGCAATGGGGTAAATGGTGGCAATTTAGGCAACGAAGACCCCACAAGCGGAACTTTCTACGCACCCGTACGAGCTCACATTTTAAGCGATGTAATAGCTGTTGAAACGGCAATGCAACACTCCGTGGCGCTGAAAAGCAACGGCACTGTTTGGACTTGGGGCTTTAATGGAAATCGTGAGTTGGGAGATGGCACCAACCTAGATTCCGATACACTTGTACCAGTATATGGGTTAAATGGCATAACGGCAATTACGGTAGGTGAAACTCATTCTCTCGCTCTGAAAAGCGATGGCACAGTTTGGGCTTGGGGGCCAAATTTCTATGGTTGCGCGGGCTACGATCCCGCCGAGCCACGAAGAAACATACCGACACAGGTGCAAGGCTTAGGTGGTGTAACGGCCATTGCAGCTGGAGAAAGTCATTCCCTCGCCCTGAAAAACGACGGCTCAGTCTGGGCCTGGGGAGGTAATCATTATGGGCAGTTTGGTAATGGTTCTGGAACCGACACGACTAGCTATATTCCAGTGCAGGTGCCAGGCCTTAACGGGGTAACGGCTATTGCGGCAGGAGATTATTTCACCCTCGCGCTAAAGAGCGATGGCACGGTTTGGGCTTGGGGCTCGAACGCTCAAGGTCGATTGGGCGACGGCACTACCTATCTCCAACGCGAGCCTGTAAAGGTGCAAGGATTAAGCGGTATAACAGCTATTTCGTCAAGCAAAGAATTTACCCTTGCGCTGAAAAGCGACGGTACAGTCTGGGCCTGGGGGTATAATCGCTGTTACCAACTGGGAACCGCCGGCATCGCAACAAGCAATGTGCCCTTACAAGTACAAGGCTTGGGCGGTGTAACTGCTATTGCGGCGGGAGCGTATCACTCACTTGCGCTGAAAAGTGACGGTACAGTTTGGATTTGGGGAGATCGTGGAGCCGGTGGTCAGTCGGGTGTTGATACATCTCAGCACCGCTCGGCACCCGTACAGGTTCAAGGTCCAAATGGTGTTGGGTGGTTGAATTTAGGCGAGAGCGGTGGCCCAGGTGATGATCCGGGCAGTAATCCCACTGGCGATGTAATCCCATTTGCTGATGTCGTGTGGAAAGACAACTATTTTAGTCTTGACCCAACAAAGTATGAAATATCTGATAGCGAGCACCGCTTACATCAATTGGCTACTATTGCAGCAAAATTAAGCAGTGACGCATATAACGAAAGCAGAGTACAAAATAGCCTTATAGCATTGCAATTTGAGAAAAATGAACCCAATAAGCCTAATCGCATGAAATCGGTAAATTACCCCGCTAAAATGGATGAACAAGATAGTGTGGGCTATACGTTTGCATACAAGCAAACAGATTTGGGCTATAATATTATCGCTGTGGTCATTCGAGGAACCCCTAAGACAAGAGAATGGCACGGAAACGTCGAAATCCGCGATCCAAGCAATACCAACAAGGATATGCAAGATCATTTCAACTTTTTGACAGCTAAAGAGGAATTGCGTCTTGCTTTGGGCGAGTATATAAATGACATGGCTCAGCATAATCCGTCACTACTAAATCCAGCAAAAAATAAGTTTTTAGTAACAGGTCATAGTAGAGGTGGAGCGGTTGCGAATATGCTTGCCGCTGATTTAGCAAATGGTAGAGAAACATTCTGTAGGCGCGAGAACCTTTTCGCATATACTTTTGCAACACCAAACGTGAACAAGAGCGGCTTAACAGAACTATCTACCTATGACTGCATTATTAACTTCGTAAATGCGGAAGATTTAGTCCCCTATTTACCGCTTAATGCTTGGGGCTATTGGAAGTACGGGAGGACATTTGTATTCCCCAGCCAAAACGTCAATCCTAAATATGCGAATTCATATCAAGCGAATCTACGTTCTAAATACAACGGATATAACGGATACGGCAAAAAAGGATACTCTAACACACACAATGCAGTCGTAAGTCTTTCTAGCATAGCACCAACAGTAAGCGATGTTTATCAAACGTTTTATTCAACATCCTCTGGATTGATAACACCAATACAATTTTTAGAAAATCTCATGGATATCTTATCGGGAATGAACCAATTAGGTGGTATAAACAATTTCATATCCTACAATCTTGGCCCAGAAACAGAATTTTTAGGTGTTCCTATTCCTGGGAAGCCAACTCCATATTCAAAGTTAACAAAATATCTATTGGAGGGCGTCGGTGTTAATTTACGTTTAAACCCAAGGATTGATGAAGCACATGACCATCTTTTGTATCTAGCTTGGATGCAAATAACGAATGAAACTGATCTCAGAACTGATTTTTCGAGCTATCATGTAAGAGTTGCTTGCCCGGTGGATATTGATGTCTATAATAGCCAAGGAGTACTAGTCGGTAGAATCAAAAACAACATCATTGATGAATCAATAGACAGTGAGGTAGGTGTTTTCGTAAGTGAATACGACGATGTTAAAAACATTTTTTTGCCGAATTACGAAACATACACATTCAAAATGTCCGGAACTGACAACGGAACAATGGATTTCAGTGTGAACAACTACACGCTTGCGTCCGCTTCAATGGCACAGCAAAAGGAGTTTCAAAATGTTACCTTGTTTGCGGGAAAAACAATGACAAGCACCGTAGGCGATTCAATCATGACCACCAATGTGCAATTGCTTGTAACCAACAGCAATGGCACGCCAATAGCAACCGTAAATACTAACGGCACCGAAACCCCTATCAGTCAAAATAGCCAAAAGCAATATTTCAAGCTCTGGGGGAAAACCACCCGCTGGGAAAAGACCTTTTTGAACTGGATTCTTCTGATTGTCTGCTTCGGCTGGATATGGATGGCATTCTAGCAAGTATTTAGTCAACAAAAAAACCGCTATTCCTCAATAAAGGAATAGTGGTTTTTTATCTCTGCTTTTACGGCGTGTCATATAAAGCCGTCTCGAGCCGCTCAATCCTGAGCGTAATATCTGGATGCGTACTCTTTAGTTGCTCCTTAGCGCTCTCTGGCTTGCTGATTGATGTTTTGTATAATTCAATCAGCACATCAGCAAGCTCTTTGGTGAACCCGCTCTTGCTGGCGAACTGGTCGGCAAGGTATTCATTCCTCCGGCTGGTGCGCTTCAAAATTATCTCGCCTACAAAATCTATAGCTCTGAACAGGCCATAAACCAGCTTGACAATCCCGGCAACAATCCCGCCTTTGTTGGTTATATCATAGTAATTTTTGCGGTCGGTTAATTTCCTAATCATAAACGACATAAAGAAGTTGCTGACGCTCGAAAGCAAAATGGCTTCGGTATCTCCATGCGAAAAGTGCCCGAACTCGTGCGCTATCAAACCCTTCAAGCAATCATCGTCCAGTAGCTCCAGACTACCCCGGGTGAGGACAAGCGTTTCCTTGCCAAACGCAAAGGCGTTGATGGTCATGTCCTCTTTGATGTAAAGCTTTATCCCCTTGGACAAATCAGGGTTTGCTTCAAATGCCTTTTTGTATACCTCCATGAACAGCGGAGCCAAACGGTCTTTTTCCGATTTCAGCCTTAGCGGGCGAACTCCCGATACACTGCGCCATAGCTTCTCGGAAACCTTAGTAAAAGCAATAATAGTAGTGATAACGAAAAACGGGATGGCGATGCCTAGCGTTATCGCTGAAAAGAAAACGAAGTAAAACAAGAACCATGCTACATAGACCCCGTTGCCTTTAATTCGCACCGGATTTTTTTCAATGGCCTGAAACGGTTGCCCCTGTGAGGCAATCGGAGCAGGCGGAGCTTGATATTGCAGTTGATTTTCCTGTAACGGTGGCAGAGGTGTAACGGGCACTTGCACTCCGCACTTTGCGCAAAACTGCGCGATGTCGGGCAAAGACATTCCGCATTTGTGACAAAACCTAGCCATGAGATCCCCCTTCCTTATAATGGTTATAGATGCTTATCCCGATTGACCAAGTCAAAAATCAACAATAATAACACTGGCGGGAAAAAGAAGCTACCGACCCAAAACCACCAACGTTTGTAAAATGGCTTTCTAGCCTGCATTGGTGCTGGCGGTGGGTAATATGCTTGCGGATACTGATATTGTGGTGGATATGCCTGTGCAAATTGCGGTGGTGCTTGTGCAGTAGGTGGGGGCTGTGACTGCGCCTGCCCGCAGGCGATACAGAAATTCGCGCCCTCGACCAATGGCGCTTCACAGTTTTTGCAAACGTTAGCCATGGGGCTGTCCCTCCTAAAATGGTTTATGTATCTGTATGCGCGTGTGGAACATTTTATCCCTCGAAACAAAAATTGCTTGCCCTGTCCCCAAGAGCTTTATTTCGTCCGGGTGATAGATGTACTCCCGCACTTTGCGGAGTGACCCTAAGTTCGTGCTTTTAACCCCGCCATTCTCGCCTTTGATTTGATAGGTCGCTTGCAAGGTTTGGCGGGTTCCGATAACGTTTCCCCAATGCTCAGCATTGACGGAGCTATTTTGCCGGAGCACGATATAATTGTTGCAGTTTTCAATTACTTGCTCCTTGAACTGCTCCGACACACTGTCAAGGTCTGCTAGGCTCTGCGTAGCGAGTACGCAAGTCACATTCGCCGAACGGGATTTGTTGACGAGGTCAAGCAGTGAGGCGTTGGCATAGGTGTTAATCTCGTCCATGATGTAGAAAACCCGCTTTTTCTTTTCCCTGAAAAAATTGCTGACAGCTTTCTTGCTGTCAATGATAATCAGATTTCCTATCAGCGGGGACGTTTCAGGATATAGCAACGGATTCAACACAAAGAGGATAACAGCGTTTTCCTGCAAGGCCGTGTAAATATCAATCCCCGATACGTCGAATATCTGCCCCAGGTCACTATCTCTGATGGTGGCGAAGCGGGCGGCGGCGTTCTCGGCAATTTCCCCGCTTGTCTTGGCAAGGTCAACGTCCTGCAAGTGTTTGGCCTTGGTAAGTAACCCCTGTTCGCTTGCATCCTTACTCAATTTGATAAAGCTGGTTTTAGGCAAGTATTGAGTTAAGGCATCGAGCGAGATGGCTATCCCATGCATCACTAATAATTTACACAGCCGGCCGATATATCGCTCCGTGTTGTACTTGTAGTGCTCCTCGCTCCAATTGGTCATATTGATAAGCATATCCTTGATAACGTCCGTGCTCGTATTCTTGAACGGATTGTACTTGTCACTGGTCGCTGGCTCGTTCAGGTTGATTACATAGAGCTTTCTGCCGGGACAAAGCCTCTTTGTCATTTCAAGCAAAGAACCCGCATCAGTGTCCCCTTTGCCATCAATAATCAGCATAGGGTAATTATATCTGGCTCCGCTGGCTAAAAAGTTCGACAGCGCAACGGTCTTGCCACTGCCAGTAGTCCCGCAAATAAAAACGTGTTTCGCATCGCTTGGGATAAACACGTTCTTCCTGCCCGATGAAGTGCCAATAAATACGGCTTCATCATTGGGTGTCCCGCCTTGGTATACTGATTTGCTAAGAGCCTGCGCGTAGTCGCGCTCAAAGTCAAAGACATCACCTTTATTCCGCTTGCCGAAAATCATTTTTAGCACCCCCATAAAAATTACGCCTGTTGCTAAAATTGCAAGGATACTCGCTGTATCAAGCCCCGCCATGTGCTAACACGTCCTCCAACGCCAGGGCCTCAATATTAGAGTATTCGCGGGTGAACTCTTTCAGCAGTGATTTTACCTTGCTGTTGTTTGTAATCCAGACTTGCCTATCGTATTTCAGGTAGTTCTCCCTGATGTTTTCCTCCATGCGGTCTTTAGCCTTGGCGTTAAGCTCCACCTCAACGGCAATACGTCCGTTAGCACTATTAACCACAAAATCAGGCTGATGCTTTCTAAGGCCAAAGCCGTCTTTGATATGCAATTCTTTTTCACTCTCAATGCTTGAAAGCGAAACGCCATATTTCTTCACATAATAGATAATTGCCTCGATAATATAAATATCATGCGTGATACGGTCAACCCGAATTTTATCCTCCCGCTTGTTCACGCCTAGCAGAATACGCCCTTTATGGCTGAGGGTGTACATGTACGGGATGCCGTACAAATACTTTTCCCTTGCTAGATAGCCCGCATCAAGCAGGAGCTTCAACCTTCGGTCGCTAGCTCTGGCTCCTGAAAAACCACACAGCACCATCACGTGCCTACCCAAACAAAAACGGAAACGGTGAATCAACCTTAAAATCTCGTAATCCCGCTCCTGTAGCTCTAAACCTTTTGCGCTCAAAAAAATCCCCCCCTTAAAAAATCATTAAACACTTGACCCACGTCAGCCCCACGTCAAAAAAAGAAAGAAGATAAATAACCCCCTTCCTACCTCTACGTTCTACCACCACTACCAACTAACACTAACTCTCTCTCTAACCACCGCCCACCTTGTAACACAACACACACAAACAGAATAATACTAACGTTGTGATAGAGGGGTCACGGGTGTTTTTACGCAGGAAAAGGAGCCGTGACCCCTCTATCACATAGACCAAGATTCTGCTACAAGGTGTTGTGTTATAAGGATTTCATGGGCGGTGGTGGTTGTCTGTTCCCATCTATATGCCCTGTCTTGCATGAGTAGAACGGAGTTGCACAAGACGGGAAAGACAAAAAAATACCGGGCTTCGTTTGCCCGGTAATTTCTTTATTGTGGTTGTGGTTTCTTGGTTTGGTATATCGTTTATGTGATATTGTTCACATAGGCGTGCGGCCCCGCGTTGTTCCCGCCGGGGTGGTATGCGTTCCAATGATTGTTATATTTATTTTGACCAAGCCGCCCGTCATCCGGGCCGACGTAACGGCTCAGGCGCGGGTTGTTGGCCGCCGTCGAGTGGACCATGATGCCCTTGGGGGTCATGGTGCGCCCGGAGATATAGCATCGTTTTTGGTCAGAATAAGCTTAAATAAATTCAGTTTTCACACTCCTGTTCAATACCAGATTGTCACGGCCCCGGGCGAGCCCGAGCCGCCTTTGCCGCTGCTGTAGTTCCCACCAGAGCCGCCTGAGCCATGGCCGTAACCCATGTTGCCGTTGGTATTCAGGCTCCCGTTGTCGATGTTGCCGCCCCGACCGCAGGTTGACGCCCCGCCGCCGCCGGCCATGCCGCTGCCCGAGGGACCGCCGGCGGCCGACCAGGAGAGGGTCCCGCCCTCCGGAGCGTAGTCCGTGAAGCTGATGCTGGAGCCGCCGCCGGCGTTGTAGTAACCGCCACCGGAACCGCCGGACGCCGAGGCTATCAGAATGCCATCGGCGTTCTGAGCGCCCCCAGAAACGGAGCCGCCGCTGCCGCCGGTGGTGGAGCCGCTGCCGCCGTTACTGCCGCCATTGGCAGTACATGAAAAGGCGCCGCAGGTGACGCTTGAAGCACTGCTTTCGCCGCCGACAACGACGGTCGCATAACCGTTGACGGGCAAGCGGATACAGCAGACGGCTGTTGCGCCTCCGCCTCCGCCGCCACCGACGTTCCAGGGGAGCGAGCCGTTGCCCCCGCGCCCGCCGCCGCCGACAAGGCGCAGCATCACATAGCGGATCCCGTGCGGATAAAGCAGACTGGCATCGCTGTTGCATATTCTTGAACCGCTGCGGCTGTTGGCGGTGGTGCTTACCCAGACTTCCCCGTCTGTAAAGCGATTGATATAGTACGTGCCGATGTTGTACTGATTGTAGAGCTGCGCCCCGTTGAACCGCGGGCGGCAGCCGGACTTCTGCAGGACAACCTGCGCACCTTTCAGCTTGTAGCCGGTCGGCGTGAAGGTTTCGCCGGAGTACAGATACCCCGCTGTCGTCGTGACCGGGGCACGGCAGGCATCCGCGAGGGTCTTGCCGCCGAGCTTATATTCACTGTTGGCGATCGCGTGCTTGTTGCAATTGCCACCCCACTCGCATTGCTGGAAAAGGTCCACGCCATTCCATAGGTAAGGCATAAATTCTCCCCCCTTAAATCACGTCAATTTCCGAGACTTTGATCTTGACGCCGCTCTTCTGCGCGTTGTCAAGCCATTCGGATAGATACTGGAACGCCTGCGCCGGCGTCATCCCGGCCAGCTTGCCGCTGGTGGGCATGACGATCGTTCCCTGCTTGCCATGCACAGCGCTCTGCAATGCCGAGATGGCCTCCTGCGTGGCGTCCCAGCCAACAAGTGGCAGGCTGCCGTCCGGGTCCACCGCGCAGTAGCCGGGCGTGTTGCGGCCTCGCACCGCGCCGATGGTGGCATTGGTGGCGATCGCGATGACGCTGCTGCCCCGGTCGCGCCAGGCCCCTGTGGCGACGTAGTAGGTATAATCCTTGTGGTGCGTAAAATCCGTCACGGTGACACCGTCCAGCAGCTCGCCGCCGGCAGCCTCCACCACCGCGGCGAGCTGCGTATTGTTCGGGCTGGTCGTGCTCAGGTTCGTGGGGTAATAGAGCCGGCGCCCTTTCAGCGCCTCCACGTCCTGGGTCGTCTGCACCACCTGGGCAAACATGGTGGGCGGGCAGATGCCGGCGGTTTCATCGTCCACCACCGGCATCGCTTCATATACATCCTCCACCGACCCATCGGCCGTGCACACACTTTTTTTGCGCAGCAGCACGGTCGTCCCGTTGCCATAGGAGGCCAGGTTCGTCAAAAGGGACTCGGCGATGTTGCGGGGGATCAGCAACGCGTCCGCCTGCTGGCGGGCTGTTGCTTCATTGGAGATCGCAGTAGCGTTGGCCTGCTCGGCCTGCTGCGCCCGCTGGGTTTCGGCGGCGACATCCCCGGAGAGCGAACCGCGCAGGGCATCCAGGGCGTCCGCTATCTGTGCCACGACAATGCCCAGCGCCCGCTTCAAGCCGCCGATTGATATGATTTTCATAGCTTGCCGCCCTTTCCCGCTTAGTCGCCAAACATGGCGTCGATGTCCGCGTCGGAGGCCAGGTCGCCCTCGGTCAGATACCCCTCCAGGCTGATACGGGTGGAGCCGATCTTCTCCAGCGCCCCGCC
>Ga0123353_10010648_pt1 | contig 12847 bp, 11 predicted proteins | sample TergutLab28metaG_3_FD_92763 | JGI IMG/M metagenome (GOLD analysis project Ga0123353, IMG submission 92763) | Labiotermes labralis P3 segment gut microbial communities from Petit-Saut dam, French Guiana - Lab288 P3 | ecosystem: Host-associated > Arthropoda: Insects > Digestive system > Gut ...
ACTATCCCGTTACGGCGATAGAGGCTTATCCGCATGAGTACATGTGCGTGGGCAAGCCCAACGGCCCCGACTGGGGTTTGGGGATGGGTGGGGCCGACCTGCCGGCCTCCGGGTCGGAATACCCGGAGATGCACACGCTCACGCCGGTCATATGATAAACAACACGTAATGCGGAGGTCATATATGCCTGAAAGCAAAAAAGGATACAGGTTCGAGACGCTGCAGGTGCACGCGGGCCAGGAGCTGCCGGACCCGGCCACGGGCGCCAGGGCCGTGCCCATCTACCAGACGACCTCGTACGTCTTCAGGGACTCGGCCCAGGCCGCGGCCCGGTTCGCGTTCACCGAGCCCGGCAACATATACACGAGGCTGACGAACCCGACGAACGACGTCTTCGAGAGGAGGATGGCGGCGCTCGAAGGCGGGACGGCGGCGCTCGCGACCGCCTCGGGCGCGGCGGCGGTCACCCTGGCGGTCCAGAACATCGCCGTCTGCGGCGATCACGTCGTCTCGGACAGGAGCATCTACGGCGGGACCTACAACCTCTTCGCGAACACCTTCAGGGAGATGGGGATTGAAGTGACATTCGTGGACGGCGGCGACCCCGGCCAGTTCGAGGCGGCATTGCGCCCGAACACCAAGGCCCTGTTCGCAGAGAGCCTGGGGAACCCCAACTCATCCATATGCGACGTCGACGCGCTGGCCTCCGTCGCGCATGGCCACGGAATCCCGCTCATCGTGGACAACACGTTCGCTACGCCTTACTTGTTCAGGCCGTTCGGGCATGGGGCGGACATCGTCGTCCACTCGGCGACCAAGTTCATAGGCGGCCACGGCACGACGCTGGGCGGCGTCATCGTGGACGGCGGGCGCTTCGACTGGTTGGGCAGCGGCAAGTTCCCGGGGCTCACCGAGCCGAACCCCAGCTACCACGGCGCCGTGCTGACCGACCTGATGGGCGAGGCGGCCTACATAGGCAAGATCCGCGCGGTGAACATGCGCGACACCGGGGGCGTCCTGAGCCCCATGCACTCGTTCATCTTCCTCCAAGGCCTGGAGACGCTCTCCCTCAGGATGGAGCGGCACGTCTCCAACGCGCTCGGCGTCGTGGCCTACCTGTCGGGCCACCCAAAGGTCACGAAGGTCAACCACCCGTCCCTCCCCGACCATAGGGACAACGCCTTATATAAAAAATACTACCCGAACGGCGGCGGATCCATCTTCACGGTCGAGACGGCCGGCGGCGCGGAGGGGGCCATGCGATTCGTCGACGGCCTCAGGCTGTTCTCGCTGCTCGCGAACGTGGCCGACGCGAAGTCCCTGGCCATACACCCGGCATCGACCACCCACGCGCAGATGTCGCCCGAGGAACAGGCCGACGGCGGCATAAGGCCCAACTCCGTAAGGCTCTCCATAGGCATCGAGCACCTGGACGACATCATCGGCGACCTAAGCCAAGCCTTGGACAAGGTATGATGGCCGACGGTGCGCGTCCGTGAAAGAATAACGTTAAGGGGATCGCAATGAAAAGTTTTGGCAAGAAAAGGCTTTCGTCCGTCGCAATAATTTTGGCGGCCGCACTGGCCATGACGGCGGGATGCCTAGGCCCGGCGGATGGGGATGGGGGCAAGCTCAGCGTCGTGTGCACCGTCTTCCCGCAATACGACTGGGTGCGTGAGATCCTGGGCGAGGACGGCGCCGAGAGGTTCGAGCTGACCCTCCTCATCGGCAGCCGCATCGATTTGCACAGCTACAGCCCCAGCGTAGGCGACATAGCCAAGGTAAAGACGTGCGACGTCTTCATCCATGTGGGCGGCGCCTCCGACGTCTGGGTCGAAGGCATCCTAAGGGACGCCAACCCCGACATGGCCGTCATAAACCTCATGGATACGTTGGGCGACGACGTTTTAATGATGGGCCACGACCACGATGAATGCGATTGCGAGTGCCTCTGCGGGGATGGGGCCCATGGCCATGATGACGGCCCTGAAGGATGCGACCCCGATTGCGGCTGCGACGCGGGCCACGGCCACGATGACGGCGATGCGCATGATGGCCATGACCGCGACTGCGACTGCGGCGGCGTAGGCCATGGCCACGGCGAAGGTGACGGCGAGGATGGGGCCGACGAGCACGTATGGCTTTCGCTCAGGCATGCGATGGCCTTATGCCGGGCCATCGCGACTACCCTGTCCGAAGCCGACCCGGACGGGGCGGATGCCTATGCGGCCAACCTGGAAGGCTACCTGGGCCGGCTTGAGGCATTGGACTCCGAGTACGCGGCCTCCGTCGGTTCCGCCAAGGCGAGGGCGTTGGTCTTCGCGGACAGGTTCCCCTTCCTCTATATGTTCGCAGACTACGGCCTAGGCCACGAGGCCGCCTTCAAGGGATGCTCGGCCGAGACCGAAGCCAGCTTCTCCGTGATAGCCTCACTGGCGGGCGCCGTGGACAGGCTCGGCCTAAGGTACGTCATGGTGACCGAAAGCTCCGACCAATCGATAGCCAGGACGGTGGTGAGCGAGGCGGCGGGTACGGGCCGCAAGATATTGGTGCTGGACTCCATGCAGTCGGTGACGTCCGACGACGTGGCCAAGGGCATGACCTACCTCTCGATCATGGAGAGGAACCTGGCCGTGCTGATGGAGGCATTGGCTTGAAAAGGATAGGCGTTCCGCTTGTGGCTTGTCGGGACCTAACCCTGGGGTATGAGGGCAGGACCGTGGTCGAAGGGTTGTCCTTCACGGTCGGCGAGGGCGATCGCCTGATCGTCTTTGGGGAGAACGGCTCCGGCAAGAGCACCCTCATGAAGGCCATGCTCCGGCTCACCGCGCCGCTTTCGGGAACGGTGGAGTACGGCGGGGGCCTCAGTAATAAAGACATCGGGTACCTACCCCAGCAGACTTCCGCGCAGAAGGACTTCCCGGCCTCCGTCAGGGAAGTCGTGCGTTCGGGGCTGCTGGGCCGCCGCGGCCTCCGCCCCTACTATGACAAGGCGGAAAGGCGGGCCGCGGACGACGCCATGGATCGTTTCGGGATTCGCGCCCTGTCCGCCCGTTGCTACCGCGAACTGTCCGGAGGCCAGCAGCAGCGCGTCCTCCTCGCGAGGGCCATGTGCGCGGGCCGTAGGGCGGTCTTCCTGGATGAGCCCACCGCCGGCCTGGACCCGCAGGCCACGGCCGAATTCTACGCCTTGGTCAAGGGCGTGGGCGACGGCGGCGTGACGGTCGTCATGGTCTCCCACGACATGGCCGCCGTCGGCAACGCCACCCACATACTGCACATCGGCGGCAAGTCCGCGCTGTACGACGGGCCCGTGGACGGGTACGCCGAAAGCGGCGTGGGGTTCCCCACCGCCGGATTGGGGGTCGGTACGGGATGACGGACGTCCTGGGCCAGATAGGCTACTACCTCACCGAGTTCACCTTCGTCCGGTACGCCATGGTCGTCGGGATCCTGATAGCCCTGTGCTCGTCGCTCCTGGGGGTGACGCTGGTCCTGAAGAGGCTTTCCTTCATAGGGGACGGGCTCTCGCACGTCGCCTTCGGGGCGACCGCCATCGCGGCGGCCATAAACCTGTCCGGCAACATGCTCATCGTCCTGCCGATCACCGTCCTGAGCGCCGTCCTGCTCCTGCGGTCAAAGCAAGGGGCCGTGATAAAGGGCGACGCGGCGCTAGCCATGATCTCGGTCAGCTCCCTGGCCATCGGCTACCTGATAATGAACGTGTTCTCCAAGTCCTCAAGCTTCTCATCCAACCTTTCCGCGGACGTGTGCACCACGCTGTTCGGCTCGACGTCCATACTGACCCTGTCCGAGTCGGACGTCATCGTATGCGCGGCGATGTCCGTGGCCGTGATCGCCGTGTTCCTCTTTTCCTACCACAGGATCTTCTCGCTGACGTTCGACGAGGACTTCGCCGCGGCCACGGGAGGCAGGGTCAAGGCCTACAATCTGCTGCTCGCCGCGGTCATAGCGGTGGTGATCGTGGTCGCCATGAACCTGGTCGGCGCGCTGCTCATATCGGCCTTGGTCATCTTCCCGGCCCTTTCGGCCATGCGAGTGTTCCGGAGCTTCAAGTCCGTTACCATATGCTCTGTCGCCGTCTCCGCCATATGCACCACGGTCGGCATCCTGGCCTCCATAGTCGTCGGGACCCCGGTCGGCTCCACCATCGTCGCCGTCTACATAGTGGGGTTCGGCATGCTCAGCGCAGCCGGGTCCATATTGAGGAGGTCATAGCCGCATGAACGCCAAACGGGCCATCACGCTGCCGGTCGCGATACTGTCCCTGATCGCCATTTTCTTTGCGCTAGGCTGCTCACCTACGGACGGATCCGTGGACATAGACCTCACCGCCCTAAGCGGCACGCTCACGTACGCCAAGGTGTACGACATGATGAACAACCCTTCCGGATACCTGGGCAAGACCGTGAAGGCCAGCGGCCCATACGTGACCTCAGACTATGGGGGCGGGTTGTACCACTTCGTGCTCGTCGAGGGGATCGACTCCTGCTGCCCGGAGGGCCTCATGTTCATATGGGATGGGGACCACCCCTACCCCGAAAGCTACCCCGAGGAGATGACCGAAATAGAGATAGTCGGCGTCTTCAGGAGCTACGGCGGGTTTGACTTCGAATACTACTACTTCGACGTGGGCGAGCTATCGGTACTGGGATGACGCGGCAGGTACCTCGAAAGCTTCTCCAGCACCTCGTCCAAGTCTATCGGCTTGCTGATGTGGTCGTTCATGCCCGCCAGCAGGCACCGCTCCACGTCCTCCCTGAACACGTTGGCGGTCATGGCCAGGATCGGTATGCCCTTCGCCTTCGGGGCCTCCAGCGCCCTGATCCTCCGCGTGGCCTCCAGCCCGTCCATCTCGGGCATCTGTATGTCCATGAGTATCAGGTCATACGCGTCGGGCCGCAGCAGGAAGGCCCGCACCGCCTGGGCCCCGTTCTCCACGGCGTCGACGGTCAGCTCGGTGGGCTCCAGGAGCGTCAGGACGATCTCGCGGTTGATCTCCACGTCCTCGGCCAATAGGACGCGGTACCCGGCGAACTGGGACTCGCCCACCGGGGATGCGGGCTCGGCCGCCGACTGGCTGAGCACCACGTCAAAGCAGGCGCCTATGCAGGCGGATATGTCGGAGAAGATGAACGGCTTGGGCATGTACATGGTGACGCCGGCATCCTTCGCCTCCGCCATGCGTTCCTCCCATTCCTGCTCCAGCATCACCAGCACGATCGGGCCCATCGCGTCCGCCTGCCTGACCCGGCGCGCGAAGGCCATGCCGTCCATGTCGGGCAGCCTCAGGTCGCAGAAGTATATGTGGTGCCCGCCGTCGCCGCCGACCATCGCGCACGCCTCGTCCCCGCCCGCGGCCACGTCGCATCCGACGCCGAGCCGCCGCGCTATGTCGCCGTAGTACATCCGCGTCTCGAGCGAGCCCGAGACCGCGAGCATGCGGATGGACGCCGTCTCCAAGCCGGGGATCGAAAGGCCGCCGTAATCCTGCGCGCCCCTGCCCGCCCGTATGGTGAAGTGGAAGGAGGCGCCCTTGCCCAGCTCAGACTCTATCCATATCTCACCGTCCATCATCTCAATGGTCCGTTTCGATATGGCCAGTCCCAGCCCCGTGCCCCCGAACCTGCGCGACGTGCTGACGTCGGCCTGGATGAAGGGGCTGAAGAGGTCCTTCTGCTGCTCCGCGCTTATGCCTATGCCCGTGTCCCTCACCTCGAACCGTATGGTGCACGTGCCGTCGGACTCGGCGAGGAGCTCGGCCGTCAGGTAGATAGAGCCGTGGTCGGGCGTGAACTTAACGGCGTTCGAGAGGAGGTTCAAGAGTATCTGAGTGATCTGCTGGTCATCCCCCACCAAGGAATAGGGTATGTCGCTGCCTATGCGGACGACGAAGTCCTGGCGCTTGCTGTTCGCGCGGAAGCGGATGACGCTGATCACGTTGTGCAGCACCTTGCCGAAGATGAACTCCGTCTTCGTGAGCTCGAACTTGTTCGCCTCGATCTTGGACATGTCCAGGACGTCGTTTATGACGTTCAGGAGGTGCGACGACGCGATGTCGATCTCCTGCAGGCAGCGGCTCACCCTGTCGACGTCGGTGGCCGACTTCCCTATGGAGACCATCCCTATGATCGCGTTCAGGGGGGTCCGCATCTCGTGGCTCATGTTCGACAAAAAACTTGTCTTGGCCACGCTCGCGCGCTCGGCGTCATCCTTGGCGTTCGATAGCTCCGTGATGTCGTTCATGACGACGACGACCCCTTGGCAGACGTCGCTAACGTCGATCGCCGGCGACAGGGACGTATGGTAGACGACGGCCTCGCCGCCCAGGTTCAGCACCTTGTCCTCGAACGCCATCTGCCGCCCGCCTTCCATGACCTCGAGGCAGCGCGTGCGCATGGCGGCGATCCAGTCGGCCTGCATGGCCCCGTCGAAGAGGGCGTCGAATGGGACGTCGACCATCTCCCTCATTTCGCCCTTCCCCAGGAACGCGACCGCCTTGTCGCTCCCGAGCACGAACTGCATCCTGGGGTTGAGCATGAAGGCGACGTCAGGCATGTTCTGCAAGAGCAGCCGGGTATAGAAGCCGGAGAGCTCCTTCGCCTCCTCGTTGGCGTCGCGCAGCCTCTCGGTCTGCTCGTGCATGATGGATAGGGCCCGATAGTCCCGCTCCAGCTTCCTTATCTGCCGGAGCAGCAGGACGTTCTCCTTCTCGAAGTCCGTTTGGGACTTGTCATCAGGCGGCATATGCTTAGCTACCCCTATCGGATCATGTGGGCTATATCATGCAGAAGGTGATGGAGCAGTTATGGAACCGGTTCTCGGCGACTCCGTCCTTATAGCGGGTGGGGCAGACCTCACCGAGGCAGTAGGCCCCGGTCAGCGTCATGCCTTCGGGGCGCATCTCCTTCAGGACGTTCCCTTCCGCGTCCGAGTCGGAGCCGAGGATCATGGCCCGCCCGCAGCAGGACATGCAGAACAGCGCCGAGTACCCATGGTCGGGGTGCCGGGCTGACTCACGCAGTATCGCCTCCATCGACTCGCGGCAGGCCGCGGACAGGTCGTTCTTGTTTATCAGGCATATGTTCGCCAGCGTGCCGACCGGCACGTCGCCGAAGAACGTGCCCGAGCCGTCCTCATGGTTGAGGCCGGCTATGTGCCGCATGAGCGGCACCTCATCGCCGTCGTCCCCCTGCGTCAGCATCATCGGGTACGCCGTGAAGGCCAGGACGGGGTCGGGGACGTCGGTCTTCAGGCCGAAGTTTTCCAGGTACCTCACGAACGTCTCCTCACCCACCTTGCGCACTATGTTGCCTTCGGCGTCGGTGACGCGCCGGATCCGCTCGGCGAAGCGGGAGGTGACGTGCTTTATGGAGAACAGCGGCTTGACGTTCCCCCATACCCCGGCCAATACGAGCGAGTCCCTATACTCCCTGCCCGAGATGAATACCCGGGCGCGCGTGAAGTCATAGTCGTCGGAGGCGACGCCGCCGATGACCGGGACTCCGCCGGTCGCCTGCGAGATGACGTTAGGGTACATGTCCCCCGAGAAAGGCATGCCGTTTGGGCAGAAGGCGAACATGAGCCCGCCCGCGCCTACGGCGCCCACCGGCATGATGGACTTGGCCGACTCGGCTATCTTTCGCCTGAAGTCACCCTCCGCCAGGGATTCCGTGCATGCCGCACGGAACTCGCAGTCGTCCGCGGTCAGCACCGTGAACACGGCCGCCGCCTCATGGTAGCCGCCCTCGTCGAGGGTCCCCAGCGTCGTCATGCCCGTGACCTCGATCCCCAGAAGCCTATGGAGCTCCCCCGTGACCGCGGCGCCGTCCATGTCCGCGTCGCACAGGAGGATGCCGACCGAGCCTTTCATGAGGCCGAGCCTGCCTTTCATCCCTTCGGCCAGCTGGGTGGCCGCCTTAATCGGGTCGTCCAGCTCCGTGGTCAAGACGGTGGCGCTTCTCATGGCGAACCCTCCTTGAATGCTTACGTGGAGTTTACGGCTATCTTACATATCCATGGTTGACTTCAGCCGGTTTCCTGAGTATAACATACCGCCTGACCGTATGGCATGCCGCGACGCGCCCGCCCCGCCTTAGGAGCCTATATCCCCGCCAGGCCCCCGAGATCCCTCCCATGCTGCGTAGAGCCGCGCGATGGCCCGCTCTATGGGCGCCTTCCCGATCTCCACGTCCCTGACGCCGGGCGCCTCCGACAGCTGCTTGAGCAGGTCCCTTATCGGCGTCACGGCCATGTCCACGTCGAACTCGTACACGCCGCCCGATGAGCCGACCGGCTCCGCGCCGGCTATCGAGATCGGCGACCGCCCGTCCGTCACGACCCTGACCCGCGACGGTATGCCGGCCCTGTCCCGGAGGCCGCCGAAGTCCCCGTCATAGACGATCCGCCCGCCCGAGACCATCAGCACGCGCTCGGCCATCTCCTCCAGGTCGTCCATGTCATGGCTGGTCACCATTATGGTCGTCCCCGACTCGCGGTTCAGCCCTTTCAGGAAGTCGATCATCCTCCGCTTGGCGACCACGTCCAGGCCGATGGTGGGCTCGTCCAGGAGGATGACCTCCGGGGAGTGCAGGAGCATCATCGCCAGGTCCGCCCTCATACGCTGGCCGAGGGACAGCTCGCGCGCGAACGTCTTGAGCAGGCCCGATATGTCCAGCAGGCCCACGACCCTGTCCAGGGCCTTCCTATATTCATCGGCCGGTATGTCCCATATTACCCGCTTCCATTCGAAGCTCTGCGAGACGGGGTGGTCCCACCACAGCTCCGTGCGGTTCCCGAAGAGCACGCCCAGGCGCCTCATCAGCCCGATACGGCCCTTGATAGGCGAGATCCCGAGGACCGAGAGCGAGCCGGACGTGGGTGCCAGCATCCCCGACAGCAGCTTCATGGTCGTGCTCTTCCCCGAGCCGTTCGGGCCCGCGTAGGCCACGAACTCGCCGCGCCCCACCTCGAACGTCACGTCGTCCAGCGCCCTGACCGCCCTCTTGGCGGGCCTGACCAAGCCGCGCAGCAATCCCTTGAACGTATTCTCCCGCTGCCACTGCATGAACTCCTTGGTGACCGAGTCCATCCTAATTGCGGTGCCCTCCGGGCATGTACCTGTTGATGCCCCTCCTGACATAATGCCTGAACCCCTTCCTAAAAAAGAATGACGCGGCCATGGCAACGGCGGCCGCAAACGCCGCCGAGTACAGGCCGGATGACAGCGGGTGCCTGCCCAGCAGCGCCATGGACGGGAACCATGCGATGAGCCCCGCCGGGAACGCGGACAATAGCGCGGACCTCATGAACCCCGGCATCCCGGACAGCGGGAACGTGGCCGTGTATTCCAGGGAGTACCGGAGCGAGCTTGCGATCTCCTCGCACTGCGTGGGCGCGTAGAAGGCCAGGCTGGACACGAGGTACGAAAGCCCGACGACCACCGCGACGCCGATAAGGACGTTCGCGAGCAGCATCGGGGCCCACCACCAGGGGAGCGCCATCGGCAGGTTGGCGACGGCCACGGCCATAAGGGCCGCGCCGGAGACGAGCCTCCCCGAGCAGGTGAACGGAAAGAACCCTACCGCCATCTGCGCCCAGTAAGGCAGCGGCATAATGAACATGTGCTCCCATTGGCCCCGCCCTATTATCCTGCTGGGGAAGGAGGCGTTGCCCCTGTCCATGACCGCGATGACCCCGTTCACGATCCCCCCGAAAGCCAGCATGAACAGCACCTCATACCGGTCGAGGCCGCCTATCCCGCCGAAGCGCCAGGCGATCAAGAACACGCCGAATATGGCGGAGACGTCGGAGCAGATGTCCGAGACTACCGCTATCACCATGAACTTAGTGTCGCGGAGCAGCGCGCCCAGATCCATGCGCGCGTACATCGCCATGACCGCCAGCGCCCTACGCGGGCCGAAGCCCCCGGCCCTGCGGCCTCCCGCACCGCGCCCCCCATCGCTGCGAATCCCCATCACTGAGCCCCCCCATAACTGAGCCTCCCCATATTACCGGCTCCCATACCGCCCCCCCCACCTTGCTGGCCTGATGACCGTCCGGCCGGCCATAAGCCGAGCCCGCATCATCGGGGCGCCCACCCGCCGCCTTACCCACCATAGCTCACCATCCTGTCGCGCGAGGCCCTGAACCAGGCGGCGGCTACCGCCCATGCGGCCACGTTCCAGAAGATCTGGGTCGGGATGACCGATAGGGCATCCGCCGACCCCACCCATACGGATAGCGTCGCGCCGCCCAGGCTGCCGAAAGGCTGGTAGGCCATCCATCTGTCCAAGCCGAACGGCAGGATCCTGAACGGTATGACCGTTCCGGAGAAGAACGAGACCACGGCCGAGCGTATGACCGAGGTCAGCCATGACACGTTCCGGAGGCGCATCGTAACGCAGAGGAAGATGAACTCGATCGCGAACCCCAAGGAGGCGCAGAGCGCCAGCGAGGGGATGACCCACAACGTCCTGGGGGCTATGTTAATCGAGAAGAGGGGCGACGCCAGCGCCATGGGCAGCGAGAACGCCAGCAGCGACGGGACCCACTCGCCGGCCGTCCGCGCTATCGTCTGGCCGAACACCGGCATGGGCCGCGTGAAGAGCGCCATGCACTCGCCCGCCGAATCCCAGGCCGTTAGGTGCGTCCGTACGATCATGACCTCCCCCAGCAGGGCGTTCACGTAGGTGTAGCTCAGGAGCTGCGCCAGGGTCATCCCCGCCTCCGCCCCGTCCGAGGCGACGGCCCTCCATATGAACATGAGCGGCACCAGGTAGACGACGCTCAGAGCCGCCTGGGGCAGCAGGTAGGCCAGGCCGCCGTTGGTCAGGCCGCGCATGGCCGTCTGCGCCGTCTTAAGGTACTTCACGAACGTCATGGCCTGCCCCCAACGGATTCCCTGTACTCCGCGTATCCGCCAGGGTAGGCCTTGATCACGCCCCCGCCCATGTGCCAGACCGTCTCGGCGAACCTTCCCAGGAAGTACCTGTCGTGCGAGACGAATATCACGGTCCCCTCATAGTCCTCCAGGGCCCCCTCTATCCATTCCCTGGACGGTATGTCCAAATGGTTCGTGGGCTCGTCGAGCATCAGTAAGTTCACCTCCGCCTGCATCATCGCGCAGAGCCATAACCGGCTCCTCTCCCCCCCCGACAGATCCCCGACCTTCCTGGCGACGGCCTCGCCCGCGAAGTCGAACTTCGCGAGGGCCGACCTCGACCTGCCCGGCGGTATGCCGGCCATCGCATGGAGCGTCTCCTGCACCGTCAGCCCCATGTCCCCGAAGGCGACCACCTGGGGCATGTACGCCGGCCTCACGCTCGCGCTCACCTTAAGCTCGCCCCCGTCGCACGGCTCCTCGCCCAGCATCATCCGCAGGAGGGTGGTCTTGCCGCACCCGTTCGGCCCTATCAGGGCGATGCGCTCACCCTTCATGACGAGCATGCTGTGCCCGGCCAAAACCACCTTATCCCCGAACCTCTTGCTTACCCCCTCGAAGGAGGCGATCACCTTGGACGCGTACGGGCCGTCCTTGAACCCCGCCCTCAGGCTCATGTGCCCGGTCGGCCTCTCGACCTTCTCCATGTGCTCTATGCGCGAGTATAAGGCGTGGTGAGACCTGGTGAACCGGTTATTTAGGACCATCCATTTGGCCCTCTCCTCCAGGCGTCTTATTTCCTTTTGCTGCCGCTCATACCTCTCCGCCTGCGTGAGCCTCCTGCTGGCGCGCTCCGCCGCGTAGAACGTGTAGTTGCCGGAGTATAGGGCCGCCTTGCCGTCCTCCAGCTCCACGATCCGCGTGACGACCTCGTCCAGGAACGCCCTGTCATGCGAGATCGATATGACCGTGCCCTTGAACCCGCGCAGGAACCTCCCCAGCCATTCCAGGGCCGCTATGTCCAGGTGGTTCGTGGGCTCATCCAATAGGAGCGCGTCGCAATCGCAGAGGAGCAGCCTGGCCAGGCAGACGCGCGACCTCTCGCCGCCGCTGAGCCTGCCGAAAGCGCTCCCCCTGATCCTCGCGTCCACGCCCATGCCCGCGCATACCTTGTCGAGCCTGGCCTCGGACTCATAGCCGCCCAGCCGCTCGTAGTCCTCCAGCAGCCGCCCATAGCGCCTGACCGCCTTCGGGTCGGGGTCGCCTTCCAAGGCCCTCATCCTGCGGAGCGTATCCGTCAGCTCGCTGAAGGCCGTCCGCAGCACGTCCTCGGACGTGTCGCCCTCCCCGTACTCCGGCATCTGCGAGAGCAGGCCGAACCTCGTGCCCGAGGCCTTGGACAAGGTCCCGCCGTCGTACGGCTCGTCGCCGGCGATGACCTTCAGGAGGGTGCTCTTGCCGGAGCCGTTCCTCCCCAGGAGCCCCACCTTCTCGCCCGAATAGACCTCGAAGGTCACCCCCCTGAGGACGTGATTGGATCCGTAGTACTTGCTTAGGCCGTTCGCCGCTATCTCTATCATCCTCTACCCCTACCCCCTATATGCCGTCGGCGTGGGACCCATCGTTCCCGACGGCCATGATCGCCGGATACCGGCGGTTGATTTCGCCGGTATCCGGCGGCTGATATCGCCGGTATCCGGCGGCTGATGTCGCCGGTATCCGGCGGCTGATGTCGCCGGTATCCGGCGGTTGCCGTTTATAATTTTCATCGGCCTTTTCGGCCGGACATAAAAATGCCCCCGCAGTCCGGCTTGGCTGCGAGGGGCTCCCTTTTGCGTCATACGCGCCTGATCGGCGCTAAGTAACGTGGGTGCTGGCAAGCAAGGCGGCCTGATGCCCGGATTTGGGCGGACTTACCCAATTCGGGCGCCTGTCGGCCGTCAT
>Ga0123353_10010649_pt1 | contig 12847 bp, 10 predicted proteins | sample TergutLab28metaG_3_FD_92763 | JGI IMG/M metagenome (GOLD analysis project Ga0123353, IMG submission 92763) | Labiotermes labralis P3 segment gut microbial communities from Petit-Saut dam, French Guiana - Lab288 P3 | ecosystem: Host-associated > Arthropoda: Insects > Digestive system > Gut ...
CTCGGGGAAGGTGGCGCAGGGTGCCCTCGCCATAAGCTAAGCAGGGAACGCCGGACACCCGTTCGGCATGAAGCAATGCCCGATGCCGAGCTGGTGCCCGGCGCTCCCGGGCGGGGCGCATCCCACTTGGGCGGGGGATGTTCCGTGCTGGATTGTGGATGTTCAGTCGGCATGGCGGGACGCCGTGCGTTACCTTACCTTGGGGTGGGGTGGATGCAGATGCGGAAGCCGAGGGTGTCGTCGGTGGTGTAGGGGTAGCCCTTGGTGCGGTAGGCGGAACGGCAGGTGGCGGCTGGGCTGCTGTGGTCGCCGCCGCGCTGGGTGCGTCCGTTGCCTGACACGGTGCCTCGGGGGTCTGTCGCGGGGGCGGTGCCGTAGTCGCCGTGCCAGTCGAGGCACCACTCCCGCACGTTCCCGTGCATATCGTAAAGCCCCCATGCGTTTGGCTGGTACATCCCGGCTTTCGTGTGCCTGCCGGAGTATCCCCATCTGGCGTCGCTTGCGTTTCCGGCGTAACGCCCGAGTTCTGCCATGCCGGGGCATTGGGTTTCTGCGGTCAGGTCGTTGCCGTTGTTCAGGGCGGTGAGTGTCTCGGCGCGACAGGCGTATTCCCATTGCGCTTCTGTCGGGAGGTCTGCCATGAGGTTGGTCTTTTCCCGGAGCCTTCCGAAGAATGAGGTGGCGTCCACTTCGTTGTCGGTTGGCCATTTCGACCCTGCGGAGGAGCCGCGGAGGGTCTCGTAGCTGACCCGCTCGACGGGTCGCGCGTCGCCCTTCTCCCGTGAGGGGTTTGTGCCGCCCATGACCAGCAGGTATTGTTTCTGGGTGACCTCGAAGATGCCCATGTAGAAGGGGCTGGAGAGGGTGACCAGGCGGGTCTCCTCGTCCCCTTGGCGTCCTCGTTCGTCTGGGGGGCTGCCCATGGTAAACGTGCCTGCGGGGATGAGGCGGAGCCAGAGCTCGGTGGTGCGGCAGACGTCGTTGTTCAGGTCGGGCGGGTGGGAGGAGTAGTGCACGGGGTGGTGCTTTGCCCTCGTGCCGCCGGAGAGGTCGATGACCATGTATTCCTTCATGTCGGCGGTGTCGTCGTCCGCGCCGGGTGCGGGGGTGTCCCCTGCCCCTCTGGGACGGCAGCCGCCGATGAGAAGGATAGCCAACAACACCGTAAGGACGGCGCTCCGAGCCGTCCTGTGCCTTGCGCACAGCCGCCGTGTTTTCATTCAGCCCTCCTTGGCTCCTAGAGCCCTGGAATGGCGGAGGGGGAGGGATTCGAACCCCCGGTACCCGTAAGGCACGCCGGTTTTCAAGACCGGTTCTTTAAACCGCTCAGACACCCCTCCGCAGGTGTGGTTTGGCGGAATAGTATAGGGGATGGCGGGTGCGGAGGCAAGCCTTTTCGGAAATTTTCAATTTTCTATAGTATTTCAAGTTAACATTGTCGCATTCGTTGTTTCACACAGAGGCACAGAGGCACGGAGAAACACAGAGGGGAGAATGAGCTTTTTGCTTTCCTCTGTGAGCCTCTGTGTCTCTGTGCCTCTGTGTGAAACGAGAGCAACACCATAGGCAAATAGGTGTCAATGTTGTTTATAAACATTCTAAAGAAAATTTGCGGGACTTTTAACTGCCTTTGTTTCCTTAATTATAGGCTCTGGTGGCGTTGTGTGAAAAAACTCGGGGGTTGGGGTGGATTGTGCTGGACGGGATGGGGGAGGTAGGGTATTATTGTGCGCATGGTTTGAAAGGGCATTCATTAAATGAAAGGTTATGTTATGAGGAATAGGCGTGATTTCTTGAAGGCGGGTGTGGCGTTCGCCGGGACAGCGGTGTTGGGTTTGAGGTCGCAGGCGGCGCTCATCGGGCCGAAGAAAATCCCGATCGGGATTCAGTTGTATTCGTTCCGTGAGCAGGCGAAGGATGGCTTTGACGGCATCGTGAAGAAGGCGGCGGAGATCGGTTACGCGGGTGTGGAGTTCGCGGGCTATGGGCCGTATTGGGGTAAGGCGGCGGAGCTGAAGAAGCTGCTGGATGATTGCGGCTTGAAGGCGTTCGGGACGCATACGGGTTATGGCGAGCTCCTGGGGGATAAGCTGCAACGGCAGATGGATTTCCATCTGGGCATCGGGTGCAAGTACATGATTATCCCGGGGATGGGCGAGGCGCAGCTCGGCACGAAGGATGCTTGCCTGAAGACGGCGGAAATCCTGTCGGGCGTGAGCGAGACGGTGCAGAAGTCGGGTCTCTTTATCGGGTATCATGCGCACGGTCACGATTTCAAGAAGGTTGACGGTGATTTGACGGCGTGGGAAGTGCTGTTCGACAACACGCCCAAGGCGTTCATCCACCAGATTGACATCGGGAATGCTTGGGACAATAATGACAAGGAGCGTCCGTATCGCATGATGGAGCGTTACCCCGGGCGTTCGCTGTCGGTGCATCTGAAAGAGCATGGCGGGCCGCGCGGCGCGGTGTTCGGTCAGGGGGATGTGGACTTCAAGAAAGTTATCACGCTGAGCGAGAGCATCGGCGGGACGACGTGCTACATCGTTGAGCATGAGTCCGACCCTGCGAATGCGTTTGAGTGCGCGAAGAAGTGCCTGGAGTACATGAAGGCATTGTAGAAGGCTGTAAGGAAAGGGGACGTAAGGGGCATAGGAGACGCAGGGGAAATCTCTGCCTTGGTCTCTTTTGTCCCTTTCGTCCTTTTCGGGTGAGGATGTATGGACGGATGGTTGAAGAGAGGCTGGCTTGTTGCGCTGGCAGTGGTGCTGGCGGCGGCGTGTTGGGGGCAGGAGAGGCTTTCCCCTGCGCCGGGGGGGACATTCACGTATGCGGTGTTTTCGGACACGCACCGGTACACGGGGGGCGTGGATGACAGGCCGTTGACGAACGCGCCGTTTTTCTCGCAGGTGGGGTGGCTGGCAAACAATATCGAGCCGCAGCGGATTGTGTTCATCACGCACGCGGGGGATTTGGCGGACAAGAACACGGTGGCGCACTATCAGCTGGCGCATGAGTTGTTCGGGCGGTTCCACGGGCGCGTGCCGTACGGTATTGCGCCGGGGAATCACGACATGACGGCCGAGCGGGACATGACGCGCTATCAGCAGTTTTTCGGGGCGGCGCAGTTCGAGGCGTTCGCGTGGTACGGCGGCACCTACGGGGGGCGGAGGGTCGGCGGGAAAATTTTGTCGGGGGACAACGCGAACAGTTGGCAGACGTTCTCGGCGGGGGGGCTGGATTTTGTGGTGGTGCATCTGGAGTGCAACACGCCGGACGAGGTGCTGGCGTGGGCGGACGGGGTGCTGGAGCAGAACCGCCGGCGGATGGCGATTGTAGTGGCTCATGCGTATCTGGGGCCGGTTGACGGGCGGGACCGGGTAGGCGCAGGGGAGCAGGCGTTTGGGCGGATGCGCTGGGCGAAAATCCCTGGCGGCAACACGCCGGAGGAGATGTGGGAGAAGTGTTTTTCGAGGCATGAGAATGTGTTTTTGGTGGTGTCGGGGGATCAGGCGTCTGTCATCGCGTTGCGGCAGGAGAGCCGGGGGGTGCACGGGAATGTAGTGCACGAGGTGATGGCGAATTATCCGGTTCCGGCGGACAGGGAGGATTGGCTGCGGCTGTACCGTTTTGACCCGTCGGCGAAGGTGATACGGGCGTTGACGTACAGTCCGGCGCAGGACAGGCTTTGCACGGGAATCTGGTATTTGCAGGGGCGTGCGCCGCATTTGTTCGAGCTCGACATCTCGGATGCGGTCGGGCGGATTTATGAGCGGAATAAGGGAATGGCGGAATGACGGTGGGGAATGACGGGAATGGGTGCGCTCTGAGGCATGGCTTCGGTTTTTAGACAGGATTAGCTTCGTGGCAATGGCCGATTTTTTTAACACAGAGGACACAGAGATTGACACAGAGGGCATTGCTGCGTTCTTTTTTGATAGGATTAGCATTGCTGCCCTTTGTTTCACACAGAGGCACAACAGAGAAAAAAAACGTGTCCTGTCGTCCGTCGTCCTGTAGTCCCTCCCAAAAAAAATAACAAAAATTATCGGCTTTTCCCTTGTCGTGCGGGTCGAGACGTGTTACACTATTGCCCGTTTCTTTAAGGAGAGGTGGATATGTCAAGGATTTGTGAGATTTGCGGCAAGCACCCGTTGACGGGGAATAGGATTATCCGTCATGGTCTTGCGAAGGTGAAGGGTGGTATCGGTCTGCACACGACGGGTATTACGAAGCGTCGTTTTCTGCCGAACATCCGTAACGTGCGTGCGGTGACTGCGAATGGCACGGTCACGCGCATGAAGGTTTGCGCGGCCTGCCTGAAGCATGGCAAGGTCACGAAGCCGAAGGCGTGAGCCCTGAAGCGGTCTGGCTGACGGGGTCGCGCATCGTTCCCTTGATTAAACAGGAGGGTTCCCCATGAGCGTTGGGTCAACAAATCAGGATCAGCCGTATGATGCGGTTGAGACGGGGGCGGATGTCCATGCCGCTGACGATGCCGGTGATGAGATCAAGCCGACCGATATTGTTTTCGATTGCCCGCATTGCGGGCATAACCTCGTGATTGATTATCGCGGGGCGGGGCTCCAGATTAAGTGCGTTGAGTGCGGGGTGCCGACGCTGGTGCCGATCCCGGGGGGGATGAACGTGACGGACCTGGACCTTTCCCCGGGAGAGCTGCTGTCGCAGCTGTTCCAGACGCGCGGGGTGCTGAACAAGCGTGAGCAGCAGATTGCGGAGCTGAGCCATGCGCTCGACAGCGTGAAGGCGCGCCGCAGTGAGCTGGAGCGCAGCCGCATGACGACCCTGCACCGTTACGCTGAGCTGGTGAATATGTGCCAGAACATCACGCGGGCGCAGAGCGATATTTCCGTCACGTTGAACCGTATGCTCACGCTCATCGCGGAAGAGCAGCAACGCTAACCCTTTTCACCGGATGCGGACATGGACACCCTGATTATTGGTGGCGGCGCGTCCGGTCTGATGGCGGCGTGTTTCGCGCCGGGGAAAACGGTTGTCCTTGAGCGCCTTGCCTCGCCTGGCCGCAAATTGCTTGCCACGGGTGGCGGGCGTTGTAATCTAACCCACGACACAGATGCCGACGGTATCGCCGCGGCGTTCGGCCGGGACCCGCGTTTCCCGCTCACTGCCCTCCATGCGTTTACGCCGCAGGACATCCGTGCCTTTTTCCGGGGGCAGGGCGTTGACACGCGCGTCCAGCCGGACGGGTGCGTGTTCCCGGTTTCCCAGAAGGCGGCGGATGTGCTGGATGCGTTGCAACGCGCGGCGCGGGCGAACGGCGCGGAGGTGCGTTGCGGGGCCCGCGTCACACGTCTGGTGCTGGATGATGCCGCGCAGCGCGTCGTGGCTGTCGAGACCTCGGCGGGGGTGTTCACGCCAAGGCGCGTGATCCTCGCCACGGGGGGGCAGAGCTACCCGGAGCTTGGGTCGGACGGGTCGGGCTTTATGCTGGCGCGTCAGGCGGGGCTGGAGGTGGCGCGGCCTGTCCCTGCGCTGGCGGGGCTTGCGATTGCGGATGCGTGGGTGCCTGCCCTGACCGGGATCCTCTGCGAGCGCGGGAGCGTCCGCATCGAGGGCGACCGGAGGGCGGTGGACGGGCCCGTCCTGTTCACGCACAAGGGCATCAGCGGGCCGCCCGCGCTGGCGGTGTCGGGGGAGGTCAATGCGCGGCTGAAGTCCGGGGCGGACGTGACGGTTCGGGTCTCGTTCCGCATGGGGCGTGACGCCCAGGATTGGCTGGGGCTGTTTGCCGCGTGGCGGCAGGCGCATGGGGGGCGCATGGTGCATAACCTGCTGTCGGGCGAGCTGCCGCGCGCGTTGGCTGTCGCGCTCTGCAAACAGGCGGAGCTGCCCGACACCGCCGTGGCGCAGGTCGGCAAGGCGACGGCGCAGCGGCTGGCGGAGTTGTGCTGTGATTGCGCGTTGCGGGTGACGGGTACGGAAAGCTGGGCGCGCGCGATGCTCACGCGGGGCGGGGTTGCGCTCCATGAGCTGGACCCCAAGACGCTCGCGTGCAAGCGCATCAGCAACCTGCACTGCGTGGGTGAGGCGGTTGACCTCGACGCCCCCTGCGGCGGCTTTAACCTGACATGGGCATTTGCGTCAGGGCGCTTGGCGGCGGAATGCCTAGGTGGTAAGTAGTAGGTAGTAGGTAGTAAGTAGTAAGCGAAAATGCGTTTCGGGGCAATGACCGAGGGGCGAGCGCACAGGCACTTAAGGGCACCGAGGCGCAAGGGCGGGTGCGCTCTGTCCCCTCGGGACGCTCTCGATCTCCTCGGGTGTTTCCCGAGGGGCAGGGGTGGGGGCGGGGGTGTGCCTCGGGAGTGCCGAGCACCAGCTCGGCATGAGGCATTGTCCCGAGGCGCACCCTACCTTTTACCTCTTACCTTTTACCTCTTACCTTTTACCTTCCCGAGGCGCAAGGGCGGGGGCACCCACGCCCCTCGGGACGCCCTCGCGAAGGCACGAAGGGCGCAGAGGCATAAGAGCGGGTGCGCTCTGCCCCCTCGGGATGTTCGCGCAAATGGATGTGTCGGGATGTCGCTGAAAAAAAGATACAGATTTTTCATTTTCTGGCTTGCTTATTCAAAAGAGCGGTGCTAAACTCTCTCCATGATTTTCACAAGGAGTTTGGTTTTTTCCGAAGGATGGCATCTTGGTCCTTGGAATAAGATGATGCGTGTCTGTGTTTTGGCTTCTGTTTTCTGTGTTATGCAGATGATGTGCGGGTGCGTGCTCTGGAACTGGGTAGCAGGGGATGATGGCGGAGGCGGCGGCGGTGTAGAACCGAGATACGTTGAAGATGGAGACCCGAAGATCCGGCAGGGGTTGGCGTTGCGGGTCGGCGTGACGGCTGGCGGCGTGGTTGTTGTTCCGGATACTGCGGTGCGAGAGGTTGACATCAACGGGGATATCCTTCTGCCGTTGATCGGGTCGGTGAAGTGCGAAGACCTGACCGTTGTGCAGTTGCAGGAGAAAATCGCGGAGGCATACAAGGAGTTTTACTTGAATCCGCAGGCGACGGTAGCTTATTATTGGGATCCGCGGATGGAGACGCCGTCGCCGTGGGGAACGGTCATCGTGATGGGGGCGGTCATGCGGCCCGGGCAGGTGAATGTGCCGCCGACAAAGGATTTGACCTTGACGCGGGCGTTGATGTTCCCCGGGAGCATCACGCCGCTGGGCGACAAGGCAAAGGTGCGGGTTTCCCGACGGGAGAAGGACGGATCCATCAAGCGGTTCAAGGTGAACCTTGAGCGGCTTGCGAGGACAGGCGAGAGCGAGAGGGACATTATCTTGAGGGCCGGAGATGTGGTCTGGGTGCCGGAAGGGTGGCTTTAAAGCAGGAATCGACAGTTAAGGAAACAGTGAAAGGAGTAGCAACATGAAGGTAATAGGAATGCTGGGTATGACGGTGTGCGCAGTTGTCTTTTGCGCTGGGGCGGCGGTCGCCCAAGGGCAGGGTTCATTGACGCGCGACCAATACTTTAAGAAGGTTGGCGAGTCCGCAATGGACAAGGCATTGCTGGCGGCGACGCTGGAGCATGTGGATTTGACTGATTGCACGGAGTTCGCGCGGAGGACGTTGAGAGCGGTCACGCGGATGCCTCTGGGACCGGAGGAGAAGTCTGTGCGTTACATCGAAACCGCGATTTTGTGTGCTGACCGTGCGCGGGATGAGGATGTCCAGCTGAGCGTGGTCGCGGAGGCGATTGCCCATGCGCCTATTGTTGACTTGCCGGGGCTGGTGCAGGAGCTGTCAAAGCGTTTTGACCCAAGGGTCAACAACCTGACGACCGAGCGGTACAGGCAGTTCGCGGAGAAGGGTGTCAGGGTTTGTGTCGCGCGGAACGCCCGTGTGGACAACACCAAGGTGCGTAACACGTTTGCGGTTCTCCTGTTCACGCGGTCGGCGGATGTGCCGGGGTTGCAGGACGCGCTGGTGGCGTTGCTGCCGGATGAGAGCGGTCGCAGGTTGGCGACGACGTGGCTTGCCGCGGCAGCGAACGATGATTATACGGCGATTTTGGCGGCGGCAGAGGTGTTGACAACGCCTTCGGCTCCTGCCATCAACATGGCGGGTTATCCGCAGACGGCGCGGTTGCTGGCGTATTTGAGCATATCTGACTCGGCGTTAGATGCGTTCGCGGCTACCGGGACAGGGACCGGTGGCCCGTACTCGGTGGAGATACAGATTGATGCGGGTATCCAGCAGACGCCGCTTCCTAAAGTGGATTCTATTGTTGGTTACCAAAATCAAGGCATACGCTTGACGAGGACGAATTGAGGTAAAGGTTAGGTTTACGTCAAGCACTGTGCTTGACGTAATTGTGGGAATGTTGGTTCGGAGGTGTTATGACAACGCGAAAGATGGTATCACGGTCGTTAATGTGGTTTTGTGTGGGAGGGGTATTACTTCCCTTCGCTGTAGGGGCGCAACAGGTAGCTTCACAAGGGCTTAAGTTCGGCAATAGCCTGACTTTGTCACCTTATGTCAATCTGGAGATGCTCTATGACTCCAACATCATCTATGACCACCGCGAGTACGGGGATTTTGTTTACCGTGTCAGTCCTGGTCTGGATCTGAAGTATCAGGGCAATGATTGGGGTGTTGTCGGTAACATCTGGTATTCGCACAGTTGGTATCACGAGTACACGGTGAAGGATTTTGACCGCTGGGGCGAGCGCTTGAGCATCTATCGCGAGTCCCCGAAGGGCTGGAGGTTCTCGTTGAGCCAAGGCTATACGGAGACCGACCAGAATGACTCGCGGCAGCTGGATGGCGGTGACGGCGTTTGGCGTAACCGTGTGCAGTTTGACGCGGTCGCGGCGCTTTCATACTCGTTTAATGAGCGGCTTTCGGCAACAGTCAAGGCTCTGTACACGGATATGTGGTATGCCTACTCTCCGGATAGATATCTGGATCTGTATGGCTGGATGAACTGGGGCGTCGGGCTGGAAGTTGCGCATCGGGTGACCGAGCGGAGCTCGTTCGTGCTGTCAGGGACTTATCAGGAATATTATGCTGGCGAAAGCATGCTCAAGAGCGATGTTAAAAACCGCAGTCACGATTCGCAGTTCAGCAATAAGAGCCAGGGGTATTCGCTGATGGGCGGATTTGCGTCCCGTTTGACCGAGCGGGTGCGTTACCGCGCCTTGGTCGGTGGCTCATTGTATGACTACGCTGGCGAGCAGTCGTATGCGCCGTCTTATTCGCTTGACGCCACATGGGTCATCAATAACAGGCTGGCGGCGACGGTTGCCGGTGCCGGTTATTTCCAGCCCAGTGAGCGCAGCTATTACCAGAAGAAGACGATTTATTCGCTTGCTGCCGGTATGACCTACAGGCCGCTGCAGCGGGTGCAGTTGACGCTGGACGGCATTTATCGCGGGGAAAATAACGAAACGGTGGATAGATATTCAAGCTATGTTGTGGATTACATGAGGAATCAGTACACCGCTCGCTTGAGGGCTAGCTACCAGTTGCAGAAGTATGTGAGCCTGTTCGCCGCGGCAGAATATACCATCCAAAACGTCAACCGTTCGGTAATATCCAATTACGCGAAGGACGATTGGCACAGGTATCTTATCTCCGTTGGTTTGACGTTACGGTATTAATTCCCTGTTGCGGTCAATCCGCAATGGATGTTTTACCCACGCGAGACTTCTTTGTTGCGTGGGTCTTTTTTTTACAAGACATTTGCGTATGATACAGAAATTGTTAACCAAATATTGGCTTGCGTTTCATCTGGCGGTTTTGATTCTTGCCGTATGGGTCAGCGTCCTTTATTCAGGCTTGGGGATGACCCTTGGCCTTTTTTGGTTATCATTTTTTACCATTCAGTCGTTCCTGCTGTTGCCGTCCATGTTGCGGAACGAGACACTGGGTGAAGCCCGCTTGCGTTCATGCGCGAATGCCATCCAAGACCCTTTTGTGTATGCGGGGGTTGCGTTAATTATTTTCGCTTGCCTTCAGTGGCTCAATAGTGGATGTTTCCTGATCTACCTCGATGATGCGGAAATTTGGCGTTATAGCGCCCCGCCTGTAGGGTGGTTGCCGTTCAGCGTAGAGCCTTATCCTGCGCTTGCGGTCTTGGCATTGTTTGCTGTGACGATCCTCGGCGGGGGGATTTTCCGAAACGGCATAGGCAAAGCGGGCAAACGGTTTTTTCTGGATATGGCATCCCTGTTCAGCGGCGGCATCGCGGTTTATATGGTGGTTATGAGCCTCACGGGAAATCAGCCGTATTCGGTATGGGCGGCAGCACCCGGGGGCAGCAACTGGGGGATATTTTTTGGTTTCTGGCTTATCATCGCGCTTGGCGGGCATCTGAATTTTCTGGAAGCTCGGTTTGCCAAGACGGTTTTGTGGAGCGTCTTTTCGCTTCTGGGAAATCTGCTGGGGATGTTGCATTTCGCGTCACCCCTCGTGATGCTTCTCTTTGTTGTGATGGCATTGCTTATCGTGGTGTATTGGATGTTTTATCTGGTGCGGCAGACACCGGGCGGCATTGCCCAGCTTAAATTATTCCTGTGCTTGGTTATAGCGATTGGCATGACATTGTTTTTGTTCCGTTTCTTATTCCCGGAACATCCGGCAAAGGGAAAAGTTACCCAGCTGGCAGACACGCATTATTACGAAACGCTTTTTAGCGACCGTCAATTCCAAGCGCCTCTCGCATGGAAGATATGGCAAGATTATCCGTGGACAGGGGTGGGGGCTGGTGGATTCGTTCATTACAGCCGGACACTCATTGAAGAGGCGGATTGGATGCGGCTGAACGAATGCGGCGGTCTTCTTTCAAACGACTGGCTCCAGTTTTTGACGGAATATGGTATTATCGGCGCAGGTCTTTTGATGGGGTTGATCATTATCTTGCTCATCCAGCTGTTTGCCCGTATGCGTGTTGCCTCCCGTCATTTGTCGCGCAAAAAAGGGGGGGACGGGCTCCTGTTGGGGGCAGACCCTTATGTAATCTCCGGAATAGTGGCTGTGACCTTGGTGTTTGCGTTGAGTTTTCTGTTTAGCCCGTTTCAGTCTGGAGCAATGCTTGTCAGTTTTATGTATGTATTAGCGGTTATTCCTGGTTTTCTACCTGCAGGTGGAGGGAATAAGTGAAACGCGAGGATAGGCTATGAGCGAATCAACGGATAACAGGTCTCAAGGTTCCGGGTCGGGTGGGCGGAGCCGCCCGATGTATTACGGCGGAAGCTCCCGGCAGATGTATTACGGGGGAACAGCCAACCCGATGTATTATGGCGGAGGAGGCGGAGGTTCTGCATACGGCAGGGCGTATGGTGGTACCTATGGTGGGTTCTCGGGTGATGCAGGGCAAGAGGGCGAGTCCGTTGTGGGCGCCATTACGATCGGGCGCTTGTTGCGCGTCTGCCTGCAACGCTGGATAACCATTCTCGTTTTCGTTATTCTCGGGGCGGTGGCTGCGTTTACGTTCTACCAAATGTCCCCGACGATTTATGAGGCGACTAGCGTGTTTGAAATGAGCATCCGCCGTCCAAGAATTATGGTCGGGATGCAGGAAGCCTTCGAGTCCGACCCCGGGGGGATGAATATGGAGGAGATATTCAACACCCGTGTGGCTCGCCTGATGAGCCGTGAGTTTTATACGAAATTGATCACGCAATACCGGGTGTTTCATCCCAGTTCGCAGATGACAGACGACGAGCTGGTTGCCGTGCTAAAAGAGTCAAAACTGACATTGGTGCGAAGGTCAAGGCTGGTCAGGATTGCGATGCAGTCAACAGACCCTCTGCTCGCCGCTGACCTGGCAAATGTCTATTTGAAGGTGGCGGAGGATTTCACAAAAGAGCAAAACCGAGCCGAATCGGACTTGGCAATCTCATGGCTTGATGAGCGGGTTGAGGCTGCGTTAAGAAGCCGCGAACGAGCAGACAAGGCTGTGCTTGAATACCGGATGGCGCATCATATTGACACGATGACAAGCAGAATTACCATTGCGCAACAAACGGCAGCAAAGGTGAATGCGGACATTTTATCCCTTGAAGCGGAGGTCATCGCCGCGACGTTGATTTATAGGACACTGGAGGCAATCAGGGATGAACCCGACAAGTTCGGCTCGTTGCCAGAATCCATTCCACGCGCCAACGAAATCGCGATGTCTTTTCAGGCGTTACAGAGAGCCATTGCAGAAAAAAATGAGCTTCTCATTCAGCTCACCGCGCAACATCCAGAGGTGAGAGGCAAAGAGAAACAAGTTGAAGACCTTCAACAGCAGTTTGCCGATGCGGTGTTTCGCGCACTGGAGACAAGTAAAGCGAATTTAGATATGAGGCAACGGCAGTTGGATTTACTCGTGCCGAGGCTTGAAGAACAACTGGACATCATCACAGACCTTGAGCTGAAAGTCACTGCGGCGAAAATGACCATTGACTCCATGATTGTTGCACGGGGTGATTTAGAGGCAGCATACCAAGATTTGCTTCGGCGGATGCGTGAGGCACGGTATGCGGCAGACGAGAATACGGCGACCATCAGAGAGGTCGAACCTGCACTTCCGCCAAGAACACCTATCGCGCCCCAGCCATTACTCATCTTCTCTGTGGGACCGTTTCTCGGGCTCATGCTGGGTGTTCTGTTTGTGCTGATTATTGACCACCTCGAAGATAAGATTGTCGGGATTTCGGACATTGAGCAGCGCATCCGCCTAAAGACCCTCGTGGTGTTGCCGCATGTGCGGCGCATGAAACGCGAGCAGATCGCGCGTCTCGTTGCGCGAGACGGGTTCTGTCAGTTTGCGGAAGCGATTGGCAGCTTGCGCAATTTGCTGGATTCGCCGCGATACACGGA
>Ga0123353_10010652_pt1 | contig 12847 bp, 7 predicted proteins | sample TergutLab28metaG_3_FD_92763 | JGI IMG/M metagenome (GOLD analysis project Ga0123353, IMG submission 92763) | Labiotermes labralis P3 segment gut microbial communities from Petit-Saut dam, French Guiana - Lab288 P3 | ecosystem: Host-associated > Arthropoda: Insects > Digestive system > Gut ...
GTAGAATGAGTCACCTTAATCCAATTCACATCCTGAAACCATCATTTCAATGTTATCTTGCCGTCTACGCTTAGTTTCCCAACAAATATTCCTATTCAGGTTTCTCCACTGAAGTGTTATATACGATCTTTATTTCCTCCTATTGCAGTGTAATCTTTGGTTTCTTCTCTGATAGTGTCTGCTACAAGATTACGTATTATAAAGCTCCCCGTTAGTCAGTTTTGTCCACGCTTCTCCTTTTCCTCTCTCCTTCACACATATTCTTCTCAGCTGACTGTTTCAACTGCATTCATCCATGTCACATCCGTACGAAACAAGAAGTGAAAATGAAGTTTTATATATTTTAATCTACCATATGACATTCTGCAATAAAAATATTAAAATTACGAACAGAGGAAGCGTGGAAGGTGCACCCTCAGCCCCCCCGTTTTAATAACCACCCTCTGGTTTCCTTTCCCTTATAATATGGCGTCGCAACACGCACCTCATTCCAAATGAAATGAGACATGGATTGCTAAAAGCCAGCCCCGACCGCACCCCCGTACCTTCGGTACGGTAACACTACACATCCGGGTAATTGCAATTTCCAGTCACTCGTTCGCCCCTCCTCACCTCTCGATGATGTAACATCTGTGCTGTGTTGTGTTTCAGAGATACTCCAATTGTCGCCTTCTGACGTCATGCGCGCACGGCGCAATGCGTCTAATGTAAGTGACTGCTTGGATACGTCACATTGCGAAACACAAGGACCGTAGCTTTTCTTGTGAGTACGCAGTTCACGCATGTGATATATTTGTTAACTGCAACTGGGTTGACACCCGGTGGCAGTAGTACAGTACACGTGTATACACAAACAGTGCACGGAACAACACAATGAAACAGAAGAATTTGAACAGAACATACATAACAATAAGAATACGTAATTTAAAAATTAAACAGAAACATACAAAACGTACATCCATATGTAAAATGATGACAAATAGAATCAAAAGAATATGAAAGAATGTGACAAACGAAACAGCCACATAAGCAGTAAACTTCGTATGATGTGATATATATATATATATACTAATAATGGTAATTGTCAATGTCTGGGGTGAATTCTTATAACAAAACCAACTAGATGCACTAATTTCTCAAATTTATTTTTGGCATAAAATTCTACATGTTTCAGACAGTTCCTGTCTCCATCATCAGGAGTTTTTCACTGTACACACAGCAATGATATATGTCATACAGGTTTGCTGACAGCTTGCGAGTAGGATCAGGACGGAACGTCCTGATCCTACTGTCAAGAGTAACGCAGTAGCACAGTGGTTAAGGTGCTGTTTTACAAATCGGAAGGTCGCTGGTTCGATCCTACCTGGTGTCAGTGGATTTTTCATTGACATAAAATCCTTCTGATCACACCATGGCCCTGGGGTCGACTCAGCCTCTAACAGAAATGAGTACCAGGAGTATTTTCTAGGGGTAAAAGCGGCCGGTGCGTAAGGCTGACAACCTACCACTATCACGTGAAGTTGTCACGAAATCTGGGAACCTTAACTTCCTGGAACCCTCTGGGCCGCTCCAGGCCTGTAAGGGGCTGCTTTACCTTTATCTGCGAAATAAAAGAATTTCGTTTGCCAGATCTGTAATGCAGAACACAGTGCTGATGGCTCCGCTTCTGTTTCATAAAGGCTAACAGCAATCTGAACCGCAGTTCTTGCTTCTTCTTTTGAATATTCCTATAAAGAAATATGTTGTTTATAGTCCGTTGACTCGCTGTATAAACCACGTATGCATGTTGATCTTCTCCTGTTTGAATGTTCGACATTCGGGCATTTATTTTTTTCATTGAGAAAGTCAGCAACAGTGATAAAAGCGTCTCTTTATACTCGTGACGTGCCCTTTTCGAATCTTGTCCAGCACACTGGTTGTTTTGTTTTATAATTTTCATGGTTTCTTTTGTGTCTCCTAGTATATTACTGTGAAGAATGCTAGGAACTGATCGATACACATAATTTGCAATTCGTTTTCCACTCCCAGCCGATCATTCAAAACTATAAAATCTCAGAGACTAGAATCATCGTTAAATAAATTAAAACACGCGTAAATGTATTTTCCCTTTTCATTAATTATGCAGTGAATACCCTACGTCGGTATACAAATTAATTTACAGTAATTTCTTTGTTGGTTTTATGGCTGCATATCGTATTATCACGACCCGCAAGGCGGAACGTGTTTTGGGGATGCTGATAAATAATTGCATTTTCAGAGACAGGATGTGAGAGAAGGGTAAAGGAGATAGCATAATGAGCTACTTGATTGTTTCTGTTTAAGAAATACAAAACGTGGATCAGATCAAGCAGGATGAGATAATGGCCCCATTTAGAATACTTGAAACACTAACGGTAACTATTTGAACCCCTTAAGGACAAAAGTGCTTTATATTAAGGCCTCAGTGCGTAACGCGCAGTAAACACTCAGCACCTCGGTTATACAAAACCAGACTTTTCATGCTGTACAAGGCAAAATTTGCTCTTTGTTCGGAGATCCATGTACAATACATAAACCCAATGTGAACACCATGTAGAACTCTTCGTTGTTAAACCTGGCGGTACATAAAGTATCTGCTGGGCTCTGAAAGGTTTTGCTTGGAAACCATGGAAGGAAGAAACGATTTGGTAGGCTTAGGGTTAGATGGGAGAATAATATTAAAGTAGATCTTCAATAGGTTGGATAATGCAGTGTAGATTGATTACATCTAAGGAGAGGGCCGAGTGGGGATTCTTACAAACAATGGGTTGAATTTTTTGAATTACAGATGGATCGGGAATCCCTCTGACCAAGCGCTCCTATTCTGAAGCACTCTGATCATTTTGTTGTGAGCGATCATATTTCCCATCAATGACCTTCAACAAGAGCGATAAATCTTCTCAGGAAGTGGAATATTCTGAATGATTCAGATTATTTAATGTAGTAAGAGTATAGAAAAGTGTACAGCTTAAATCAGTCGATATATCGGTAACAGGCTACGTGATTGGTCTATTGTAAAGATTCACCAGTTTTTTGGGAATAGGGTGGCGTTTAAAAGCCATATCAAGCGAAACAAGTTATAGTTATTTTGTGAAGATTTTTCGTAACCTGCAGCACGTTCCTGTGCTCAGTGGATATAACAGTAACGCCTTGCCGGTAGAACTGTGCACCAGGTAACCACTCACTTTCAATTATGTCTTAATCCAGCTTTAGCTATTACACATCATGATGTTTGAATTTCCGCAACAAATTGAGCGACATGCCAAATGCTCAGAACAAATTCCAGACGCGTTGTGAACTTCGAGACCAGAGAGTAAGCATGCAGCCCTTGTCTTTTTGTTGGACGTATTCTGAATGACATTTCAATCACCTTGCAAGGTCATGTTTTACCTTATTTTTAGCTTCAAATAAGCCCCGTACATCTAGCGGCTATTATTTACGTCTCTATAACTGCCATGACTACAAATTATAGCTATCTATTGCATTTACTTCCCTCTCTGCAGGCTTTGGTACCCACGAAAGCCTCTTTTATCGTTGATGTATTCTGGGCTGACCATCTCGAGGACAAGCTTCTCTTATCTATCGTGTTCACACAACACATTAGCATGTTCAAAGGGCGGTGGAATGGTTCGTTCTGCTATCTGGAGACACTGCAAGGGAAGAGAACGGAAGGGTGGATTTGTGTTTGGTACTTGCTGCGGTCTTACTGCAAACACTGTATCCGCACTATTGGACTTATCTTTGTTAGATTGTCAACACCAAGTGACTACTACTGTGGGTACATTGCTGCAACGCACGATATGGGAAGTTTCGATACTCTGCAAGGGATGTCTGAAGTCGGGGCGCGGGTCTCTAACGTATTGTGATGTTTTGTGATGCCAATTTCACGAATGAACTGAACAGTCAGCCAGAACATTCTAAGAACTCCGTGTCTGAGACACTGCTAACTAGGAATGTCAAAGGTTATGTAATAAGTGTTACGTCATTCGGTTACTGCATCAGCCTGGTTGGCAGTGCGCTTTCATGCTTCGGATGAAAATGTAGTGGATGAGCGTAACATATCGATTTTGGGCCCATCTGTTCTGACTTTTATTATTTGAATTATTTTAAAAATCTATGCGATTATTTCACTATATGCCTTAGTAACAACTTTCAGAATGTAACTCAAGACAGATGCATCTCGCTTCCAGCCATCCGAAAGGGCAGGTCTGCCTCGTTCTGTTTCCCTTATTAAGGAATCCGCCGCCTCCTTCTTCAGGATAATTCTGAAATTGGAGACAGAATTTGTCACCAAGCTTTGGAATGTTTATAGCGGAATGCGTTGCCTTACTTGTATATTCCGAATGACAGTAATTTTAACTGAATAAGGAACTATTCTTTTATTCTAAAAATTTTACTTTTTTTTTTTTACTTCTGTGCGGAGTATAGACTCTGCAAAAGAAAACGTAAAAGTTGGAAGCTCAAGTCTGTTCAGCCAGTGTAATGCTGAAGTGTTAGCAACAATTCTCCCAGGCGCTAGACCGCTATATCGACCGTCCATGCGAAATAAGATCCCGCGTACTAAACGAAGCATCATGAAGACAATCAAGCACAGTTACAACCTTTGCCCTTCCCATCTCTTTGTTTCCTTCCCTTTTTTTTTACTTGCTACTGCTAAATGCAGGTTTACGTGACGTTCTGTCTTTCCAGGAACACTAGACCGAAATTTTGATGTTACTGAATACGAGAAGTCTGAAAAATCAGAACAAGTAGGATCAGTCTTCCTACTGGAAACATAGAATTGTTAAATGGTGATGTGTACCGCTGTGCAAGGCTAACTGGTCAAAATTGTTCATTCTTACAAAAGAAAGACCGGGAGGATGAAACAGGGAGATACGAAGGAAGAACAGTGAAGAAAAAAGGGAAGAAGGGAGGGATATGAACGCACAGCAAAACCAGAATAAAAACTGTATTCCTTAACATTACACAACGAAGTACCTGTTGGTCATACATAAAGGACGTTAGCGAGGCATGCGGGGTAATATAGTGCACGAAAGTGATGTGGTTTTGGTAGCTTTCCTTTAAAAAAAAGTATTGATTTTAAAAAATAAAATAATACCAGGCAACAACGGCTTTAATGCTAAATTTAATAAAGTAATTTACATAATTGTGTTCTCTTTAAGAAATGTTAAAAAACTGCTTATATGGAGACCACGCCTGTCCGTCCGTGATATAGGCGGCTAAACCGTCTGGCGGATTCTTATGAAATTTTGCGTAGAAATCCTTTACATAATATTGTCGAGCGAGCATGGGTTTCGCGAAGAGTCGGCGCAGTATATGTCTTGCTTTAGTTAAAGGGCTTATTTTGATGTTTTGCTCACCATGCATCTCAGCATAATCTTAGTAATTGACCAACGTAGGTGGCCGTCTGGTGCACCGGACGGCCACCTACAGGTGTGACGATACCAGATGCTGTATAATACAATTTTTACCTCCTGATGATGAGAATACAGCGCTCGAAACATGTAGGGAAATATAATAAACTTATTATAAAACAAGAATTTGTGCATTAAGTTGGCCAGTTACTAAGATTAAAGGGCTTAAATGACTTTCTAAGCATAATTTCTACATTTAATGACCGATACGGATAGAATTTAGTATGGAATGTCGCCACTTAATTCCATAGACATGACTTCTTTAAAAATCGATACAGTGAAAGATGTGTTTTAATTAATTGCGTCACAGTGAGATTTTTCCCGTATTTTTAAGTTTCCTTCCGTCGTGGATACAATTCAGCGTGGAACGTGGCCACTTCAAACTGCGGAGCGCGTATGAATCTCATGAACACCGCAACATGAAGGCCCGTACTTTCCTGAAGGGCGCAGCTGAATTTATGTTAATGTATGCACGGTCAAGCCGCAGAACATATTCAAAGTAAAGAACGTCTTGCTACAATCTTCGTGCTACGTCACGGATTACACCATTTCCATTGCTGCTATTGCACACACTTGAAGAACATTATAATTCGTTGCGTCTGTAATTGATACACTATTGCATTACGCAATAATATCAGTGCACTGCCCTGTGTTTACTTTTACTTACTTATTTACTTACTTACTTTCTTACTCTGTCTCTGGATTAATTAGTACTTCGTCGGGTAGTTTCGTTAGGTTAGGTTTGTTATGTTCCATATTACTTACTTACTTACTGCATGGTGCAGAGTCCTTCTTGAGAAGCTAACCGATTTTCAGCTAGTCAAGAAATTCCCCGCATTTTAGTGAACCCGAAAGTTCATTACTGCATTCACAAGTGCCCGCCATCTATCCCTATCCTGATCCAGCTCGATCCAATCCATACACCCACATCCTACTTCCTAATCCATATTGATATTATCCTACCATCTACGCCCAAGTGGTCTCTTTCTCTCAGGTTTACCCATCAAAACCCTGTATAGGCCTCTCCTCTCTCCCAAACGTGCTACATGCCCCTCCATCTCCTTCTTCTCGATTCCATGCATTAACAAGACCAACAAATGCATTTTGGTTGTATGAATGTAATTTCATTATATAGCGACCACCGACATGATTCGGCCAGTCATGTGGCTATCGTCAGGGTGGTAAGTGCAAGAATATGAATATATTTATAGTGTGTCTGTATCACTCCGCAGTTAAAATCACATAGTTTTGGTTAAAATTCTGGTTAAGTGGTCAAAGAGTGATGAGTATAAAATTTTAGAAGTTAAGAATGGTTGTCTGTATTTAGTTCTGTGGCGTGATGTACTGGTGGATAGTCATTGAGAATGGTGAGCGATGGTGTGGTTTTTTGTTTGTTTGTTTAGTGTGCTGTTGTGACTGGAACACAGGAAGCTTCTGACAAGAACACGAGAACGCGAAGGGACACACCATTATGTCCTGCACCGTGTGTTACTTTAGAGTCTCGTGTGGACAAGATATTAATTCGTGTGCAAAATACAGAGGAATAACTTTTGCAATAAAACTACGAAGCTCCTTTCTGTCAGAGCACTGTAATTCCCGATGCCATCGCCGTCGGCCCTGTCATGTCTTATACGGTTAGTTGCTGGCTTCTCCACCCTGAGCCTTCGGGTCAGGTCGAAACCAATATATCTGAGTTTTGTTGTGGGGAACATAACGTTGGCGAGGGCTCTTCCTCCACTACTTTGTTTTTCTCTTCTCATTATCATTCCACCATTTCTCCATACACACACACATACACACAAACACACACACACACACACACACATGCGCACACACGCAAACACGCGCGCGCACACGCGCATACACACACACGCACACACAAACACACACACACATTTCACTCATCTGTTCATCTACTACAGCATTTATGTAATTCTCAAATATAATGGCGTTTCGAAACCATTTTCTTAACACTTTTCGGTAAATGAGTTATTCCCCCCTTTTCCATCCACAGACATAGTGTCGTTCTGTACAGGCGACCTGTACGATAATTTTCCATTCACAGTATATTTAATGTCTAACATAAGCTACTATTCTCCATTCTCTCTCTGTATGTCTCTCGCACACAGTACACACAATTTCTGCCCTGTCCCTTATCTGTTCCCTCTTGACCTGAGATTTCGCGTTGTAACTCCGATAAAATTATGGTCTGCTGTGATGTGAAACCTACACTTTGACAGATAGCCACTGACGTTTCGGACAAACCTACTGTCTACATCTTCGGAGTGGATGAGTCACTCTGCTGCAATGAATAATGACGTAGCTGTGCACCTGTCTACCAGACCATAAGGGATCATAACCCTGAATTTGTATTCTTCTTATTGGCGTGTATTGCTTGTAGACTTTGTTATTTCTAGGCGTACTGCTAGCAGCACCGTGAAATGAGGCTCCATTACTCGGGTCACGAGGTCCGCTCACCCAGCCGAGACGCTGCATTGGCCGTCGGCTTGTTAAAGCAGGCTATATGTTGGCGCTGTTTGCTTGGTGATGCGTGCAGCATGTATAATGTTACAAGGAAGGTCAGCCATACTAGCGCAGTTTTGTGTTTAAACACCTTTTAGCTACACCTTGCCAGTAATTATAGGTGCGTGACACTCATTGTACTCTTCTGTCACGTCAAGATTCTCACGTTCTTCGGTGATCCGCTATTTACATGCTAAACATTAGTAAAAAATGTGGGTATTCAATTCAGAAAGCAAAAAACTGAAACCCTCTTTCAGTAATCTACAGTCTCAGCCGACAGTCGTAAAGAAAGCGAAATTTGAATAACAAAATATGTAATATTGAATAAGTAGATGTAAATGGATGGACGATGCTAAAAGGGACGTTACAGTAAGATGTGGGCTGGTTTCATTTGGCTCAGGAAATAGTCTTTGGCGTACAAATGGAAATCTTTGGCGTACGAATGTAAAGGAAGAAATTAAAGTCCGGTTTCCATAAAAGTATATTTCTTGACTGGCTAAGCGACTGTCAGCTTACGTTCAATGAAACGTAATTTCTTATATCACTCCTTAGCCGTAAGTCAATATTCCGGTCAGAGACCGGACGGGAAGCAGACACTTGGGAGAGCTAGATGTAGATGTATATACGAGGCTGAAAATGATTAAAATTACTGTTTTTTTACTGTTAAGTACATATTTTCGAGAAATGTGGCAGTTGAAACTAAGAATAGGAGGATAATATTAAACTGGATGTTAGAGAATTGGATTGTAAAGATGTGAACTAGATGATTCTGGATAAGGATCGTTGGCGGATACTTGGAAATTCGATGACGAATCTTTGGTTTCCTTAAAACATGTGTCTTTTTTGGTTACATAAGCAAATGCTGTTTCTCAAGCATGAATGTCGATGGAGTAAACTTTTTATGAATTTTAAATAAATGTATTATTTTTTAAAATCAGAGTATGGCATAATTTTCAGTGCAGTGTAATTAACTTTGTAGTCTACGCGATAGCGCTTCATCATGTGAAAAACCACGATATTAGGTAGACCAGATAGGATATTATTGAATTTTCCCAGGTTCGAGTCAAATGTACTATATTAATAATTGCCCAACGAGATGCAACACAAACAGTCTATTTATTACTCTGCAAGTTCACTCTACATGTTTTGGGTGTCAACCACACCCATCATCAGGGGTAAACAAAACTGTAACTACAGCCTCCGGTACTGTGCAGCTGCCTCCCTCCAACATGGCCATTTTATGTTTCCGTGCATCGTAATTCTAGGTTTAAGAAATCCAAAAAGATGCAACAATACCCAGATATTTATTTACTGCTAAATTAGTAATTTAGCAATAAATAAATAAGAGTAATTTAGCAGTAAATAAATATCTGCATACTGCTGCATCTTTTTGGGTTTCTTCAACATAGAACGACATGTTTAAACCCCTCTCAGGTCATCCATAAGTTCACAATTGGTCTTTAAAAATTTTTTTGCTGTTAACAACACAATGGGATGACGTTTGTTCAAGGTGTCGTTTGTTCTTTATGTATCTCGCGTACTTGTTACCACTTGCACAAAAGCCACACGTCGCAGCACATCCTGAAGCATATCAATCAATTTACAAACTCTCGTTCTTTTCCTCCAAGAACCCTTCTCTTTTTTCTTCTCTTTTTTTGAACTTAGACATTTCGTTGCGTTCTCGTATAATTAGTTAAAAAGTAACAACCTTTAACACGGCTTTAATTTTGGTATTCTTGTAAAAAAACCAACGAGATGCACTAATTTCTCAAATTTATTTTTGGAATAGAACTCTACATGTTTCGGACAGTCTCTCTGTCCGTCATCAGGAGTCCAGCACTGTACACACAGCAATAGGTACATGTCATACAGGTTTGCTGACTGCTTGCTAGCGGGATCAGGATGGAACTGGACTCCTGATGATGGACAGAGAGACTGTCCGAAACATGTAGAGTTCTATTCCAAAAATAAATTTGAGAAATTAGTGCATCTCGTTGGTTTTATTGTAAGAATATATTGCGATTCACAGTCCTCTGAATGTCCAATTTATTTTTGGTAATATTTACAGCAACATGTTACCACCCTAAAGGGTCATCATCAAGCTAATACTTGACAAAACACTGAAAATGTTATAAAATACCATTTTGCTAAAATTAGTTCTCACTTCTATGTTACTTTATATATTTGTGTGTGTTTTATTACGTATTAGCCTGATAATTACCCCTTAAGGTCGAAAAAAATTTCCAAAATAACGTTGTGTTAAATATTTCTACTTATGAGCTAACCCTTCTCAACATTAACTACCAATTTGTGCCTACGTTTCATGTGCGGTACTTTATCTTCACAAAACACCCTGTGTGTAAATTCGCAACATGCAACTGTCCCGCTCAATTCCCCCTTCTTAATTTGATCACCCTAATAATATCTGGCGAAGAATTAATATAATGGGTCTCGACGCTAAATACTTTTAGCCGGGTAACGTGCTGTAACATCTACACTGCACACCACCCTAAAACTTTGCTTTATACATGAACGAAAATTGAATGTAACTTTAGTTATGTTTGTAATTAGCTGCTGGATGAATCAACGCTTTATGAAGTATGCTACTGTTCTGAAAAAAATTTCAATTTAAATTTTAATGATGAATATTACGGGATGGATGGAGCTAAGGATATGTCATGGGAGGCGACTTGGCACGAAATAGAGAGCTAAAATGCACACATTTTGTGCTGAAAACTTAAAGTAGGTTAGATCTGCAACCGTAGGGCTTGGCGTTGTGGAAAGATTCAGCTGGCTTATAAGGGGTCCTATATGGTCTGTTCTGTACAAGCATCAACGCCGGACTACGATATAATGCGGAAATTCATAGCTTCTAAAAAGTATTTTTTAACCATGAAGTTGGTTAAATGTCATCGTTTACCCCTCCTGAAATTTTTCTTAAAAACTACGTTTCATGTAGGCAAAATATGAATTTATTGAAAAGTGATTTCCCAGTTGTAAGATAAGAGCATATATTTTGAGGGGAAGTGGGATGGGCACAGGACAGTTGTTTAAGTAAATGTCCACAGTTATTGCGTGAAAGCGCCTGACTCAGGAAATGGTGTCGACAGGTCTGATTCAGCATATTTAAGCGAGTGGTTGGCAGTTGGTTGCCTTTCCAAATGGCCTGGAAGCTCTCGTCACCGTCTGCGGTGTCAGGCTGAAGTGAAGTGTCACTAAGTGTAGAGATCATTTCTGGGGTGCTTTGCACCGCCTGTACAAGTCGTTTTGTTTAGGAAGACATACGGACTTCAACTTATAACGAAGCTTTGGATAGACTACATACTTTCTCAGCTATAGATATTGTTATAGATATGTAGAAAATTGAACACTTACCGCGCTCCATTTCTGAACCCATTAAATCACCCTACCCCATGTCGTTTTACCACTGACGGTCAGGCAAACTGTCACGCTTTCGATTCCCTGCTGAGGTCAACTATGACATTTTATCTCAGTCTGTATACAAGTATTCTCGTGACAGGCCTGAGTCCGTGAGCTCTCAGTTTGTCAACCGTACTTCGGAGTTCTTATATATCATACATAACAATTAGGTTCTGTTGTATCCTAAAGACGATGGGGGGTTGGGAACGTAGAATTTTGAACGTGTTGACCCAGAGGTAAGTCTTGTGTGCGTTGGAACATATAAGTATTGAAATTCATGTCAACAACAACACACGATGATGTGTAAATAGTTTCTTATTTATTATCTGAAGATGTGTTGTTAGAGCTGGTTCTGAATAGATATTTGTAAACTATAAATGTGTTTTTAGAGGAATGTCGATGTTTTGAAGCGAAGATTCCAGTAGCAAAATGACAGATTTTCCAGTGACAAATGAACTCACCGAATATGTCTCGTAAAGCCTTTTTATGAGGCAAATTTGGGCATTGGTTTCCACGTGATAGTGGATTGAACTGGAAGCTTCTAAACATTAGAATCATGAAATAACCACGTGCTTAAGAGAGATCAGGGTACAATAATGAGTCCACTTGGTACAACAATTTCGTCAGCCAAGCTGGACTTTTGGTTGACATTTGGTGGCCTGATTGCTTTATTTCATTGATTCTTCACATTGATTACCCCGACTTCCTGTCTTGTCGAAATTTCTGTATTAGGCAACAAGTATTCTAAATTTCGGAACTTTCTGCCGTACTGTTACTGAATAATACAAATATATAACTTATAAATGAAATACTCTCCTACCTGTATAGTCGTAAGACGGTAGTATACGACGGTTCCTGCTTTACAGATAACAAACGCTGTTTCCAATGTAAAATCCAATGAGCTACTGCTGTTTAGGAACATAAAATCATTGCTCTATAAATGGCACCTAACGTGTAAGGGCAAACGGGATAAAAATGCGTCAGTTTGAACAAAGATGAATGAACCTTAGTTCATGTTCCATTGAAGACTTTATGTTTCGTATAACGTATTTATACGTCATCCTTACGAGATATTTAATTAATTATTTAAGCTAAACAATGTAATATATACAGAGAGAATTGATTAAATAATAATTGTAGCCAAAAATCATCTGAAAGTTCATGATTTGTGCTGCTCACAAAATTCTTATAATAAACCAACTAGATGCATTAACTTCTCAAATTTATTTTTGGAATAAAACTCTACATGTTTCGGACAGTTCCTCTGTCCATCATCAGGAGTTTTTCACTGTACACACAGCAATAGCATATGCCATACAGGTCTGCTGACAGCTGTCAGCAAAGTTGTATGACATATACCATTGCTTTTTTAGTGCATCTGGTTGGTTTATTATAAGAATTTATCACGATGCACGGTCAACTGAACGTCAAATGCTCACAGGATATTATCGGAATTATCAAATTAAGGTTGA
>Ga0123353_10010653_pt1 | contig 12846 bp, 8 predicted proteins | sample TergutLab28metaG_3_FD_92763 | JGI IMG/M metagenome (GOLD analysis project Ga0123353, IMG submission 92763) | Labiotermes labralis P3 segment gut microbial communities from Petit-Saut dam, French Guiana - Lab288 P3 | ecosystem: Host-associated > Arthropoda: Insects > Digestive system > Gut ...
CACCACACACACACACCACACACACACACACACACCACACACATAAACACACACATACACCCACATACACACACGCACACACACACACACACAATACACAGAACGACACAAAACAAACAGTACATAGAACAACACAAACATTTTGGAAGAGTGAGGGCCGTGTCCCATCTTTGCGGGTTTTACCCTGGCTTTTTGCCTTACAAGTGAGGAAAAAAGTACGGAAAAGCCTCAGTCAGGGTCAGATAAAAACCCTGGAATTATTTTTGTCTTAAAATGGCGCAAACCACAGATCTGACACAGACACAATTGCTGCGAGGCGCCTGAAGATAGTTGACCGGAACTGATAACAAAGATTCGTTTCTGCGGTGATAGCGAGCCACAAACGTATTGACAGTGCTGACCTCTACAAAACGGCGCGATGCAACAATGCACATAAAACGTCCCGCAGCTTGTATTTCTGTGCGTAATTGCTGTAAACACGACATAAATATATACACGGTAATATGGGTTATGTGCGGTACACTGCTGCAATAACAGCGTTCTACAGTCGTTAATTTCTTTGTTTCTTTGTTTTCATGTCATAGTTTGCGCATTTATACGTGATGGCAAACTCATTATGGATAAACACAGTTCGAGCAACTGTGTGTCGTGAGCTCACTTTGTTCCACGATATTTTTACTTTTCCTTCGCAGTTAGTCTTAAATAAAGAAAATAAATAGAGAAAAGAGAGCGGTAGAGTGAAACAGTCGGAGAGGGGGGGAGAGGAGAGTAAAAAAGGATCTTGGATCGTAAAGTTGTCCTTGATCTTTGATGCTACTTGACGGGGACTTTTTAACACGTGGCTTCGCTGTTGCAGTGGCAGCTTGGCGCAACATGGAGTTAACGTTCGGTGTCTAGTTGAAAAGCCTTGCTTTGTTTGAGTAATGAACTCAGTGAAGGTGTTTTTAATGTCCGACCCGTACCTTCTGTTGCATAAAGGAACTAGTGGAACTATCCGATGCGTGCGCTGAATTGCTCCAGTGTTCCCCCGGTCGCAATAAATGTCGTATTAAACCTAATGTGGGAAACAGATTTGTCGGTAACGGCCTTGGGGCGCTGGATAGCTGGTTCGATTCCCTGTCGAGGCGTGGACTTGCGTCAGCCTTTTTCTGACGTGTATCGACTTGGGTAGGTTGAAACCTTGTGATAGGCGATGTCAAATCAAGTGCGTCTGTCATCTTGTAACCGACACTGATTACAGCTGTAATTCCCTGCTTATTAAGAGGAACCTGTCCCCCACCTTTAACCTTTAAAGACGTAACTTTAAACCAGTCCGTACCGCGCAGTAAACACACTCTGTCTCGGTTATAAAAACCAGCTAGTTAATGCTGTATAGGGTAATAATCAATGTTTGTTTGAGATCCATACAAAACACATGGACACGCTGTGTGGGCAGAAAGTAGAATTTGTGAATATTAAACCTTGTGGTTCATACAGTAATCAATGAGCCCTAGGGTGTTAAGGACAGCAAATAAACCCTTTGATATATGACAGAGTTCAATATTTGGTACTGACACTTAGAAATGAAATTACATTCGAATAGATATAGCAAAATTAAATGTCTTTGCCCTAGAACAGGCCACGAAGACCAAGAGGGGAAGAAGAGGTATAGCTCTACTCTTTCTTTAACCTCGACACTAGATGGGGGTGTGGGCCGGGTATCTCAGTCATTATAGCGACTGACTACGGGCTGGACGGTCCGGGATCGAATCCCGGTGGGGACGAGATTTGCCGCCCGTCCAGACCGGCCCTGGGGCCCACTCAGCCTGCTGTACAATGGGTACCGGGTCTTTCCCGGGTCTAAAGTGCGGCCGGGGCGTGCTGCTGACCATCATCCCCTTCTAGTGCCGCGATCATGGAAGAGTAGAGCTATATCTCTACCCACCCTCTGGGCCACACCGGGCCTGTAACGGGATCACTTTACCTTTACTGGATGGGGTTGGGTGGTCAACTCCATACACCGGCCTGTTTACCCTCGGGAAAGACCCGGTGCCCATTGTATGGGAGGCTGGGTGGGCCCCTGGTTCGTTCTGGACGGGTGCGGAAAATCTGGCCCCCACCGGTATTCGATCCCCGGACCGTCCAGTCCGTAGCGAGTCGCCATACCGACTGAGCTATCCAGGCCTACAGATTCGAATAGCTATGAGCATACATAATTGAGGGAAGACCTGCTGCCATCCGATCCAGAAAGTTTTACGGTCTGAAAATATTAAGATGGAAACACACGAAGTTATAATGTGGAGTGTTGGTTTGTATGGCCGGGAAACTTCGTCGCAAGGACACACATCGTGCACTTGGTTGTGTGTGTTGAGAACAGGGTGACGAAGAATATGTCTGCCACTAAGTGGGAGGGAGTAACAAGAGATTGGAGAAAATTACGTGTTGGAGAAGCTTCATAATTTGCCTTCGTCACTGAACGCTATTAGTGTGATCAAAGGTAGGACCCTGAGGTTGGCGGCTCGTGTCAAAAGCATAAATGCCCACAAAATTCTGGTTGGAAAACCTGAAGGAAAGAGACCTCTTGGGAGGCCCGGTGTTGGATGGGAGAATATTCAAACAGATTTTAAAGAAACGAGAATGGAGAGCGTGGATTGGTTTGATCTGGCTCAGGATAGGGACATGTGGAGGGCTGTTGTAGGTACTGTAATGAACCTTAGAGTTCCATAAAATGCGAGGAATTTCTCGACCAGGTTCTCTTCAAAGATTCTGTTCCATGGACTTTGTTAATCAGTGCTTTATCGACTGCTGGTGCTCGAATTTCCAAATCTTACAGTATATATCCCTTGTTGTTCCAAAGAACCCCCCGAGCCCCAGAAACTTGATACCGTTCAATACCTGTAACGTGTAAATTATCTCAGGGCAGGGTCATGTGGCAGTGTGCACAGTGGAGGGTTCTCGAGTATTTGAGACTTGGAAACGGCGTCGGCTGTGCGAAGGTCCATTGTGGCTTCATATTGAAAGTTCGAACAGCCGAAGAAGAATCGGCCAATGACACTGAGTTACATGCCAGAGGACTTGCAATGCGAGAACCTCACGTCTGCAGTTACGCACCATTGTGTTGCATGTAGCAATGTCTTGACTGTTGATATGTCGTGGACTCTATTCCTAGGAATTTGTTATTATTGTTATTGTTATTATTATTATTAGTATTATTAATGGGTCGGGATAGCTTAGTCGGTGTAGCGACTCGCTACGACCTGGACGGTCCGGGGTATCGAATCGCGGTGGATGCGAGATTCTCCGCACCCGTCCAGACCGGCCCTGGGGCCTACCCAGCCTCCTGTACAATGGTACCGGTTCTCTTTCCCGGGGGGTAAAGCGGCCGTGGCGTGGCTTTGACCATCCACCTCCACCTAGCGCCGAGGTTAAGGAACGAGTAGAGCTATACCTCTGCTCCCCCTTTGGGCCTTCGTGGGCTGCTGTAGGGTGAACTTCACTTTTTTACCTTTATTATTATTATTATTAATGTTATTGTTACTGATTTTCCCCTTCCTTAAGTCACAATGACGCCAAGAACACTTACCGGAGGTTGGAAATATAGCTGAACGCAAGACTGAACAAATTTCCCAAAACTCCAGTAACCGCCTCAAAATTCTAGACTCTAGAAGGGTGACTTGAAGCAATACACACACCGAAGACCCACAAATATTAGGAGCCACCGTTAAATTTATTCGCCGCGACAACCTGGCGCCGGAGATTGTGCATCCCTGACTGGCCTCAGATTGAATGGTGGTCATTCGTACCTTCTGGTTACTTTACCCCCGAGGACACAGCCTGTGGATCTCATTACGGAGGGGGTGGGTTGGTCCCCGAGGATTTCTTCGCCCTGTGGAATAAGGAAACAGCGCTGGGAATCGAACCCGGAATTGTCGTTCTTGCAACTCCTAGCATTGTCACTAAACTGACTGAGCTATCCGGGCTTCATGATTAGTGCTCTGAAGTCAAGTCAATGAATGCTGCGTACATGTTTGGGCAGCATTCATTGACTTGATTCCAAAGAAGGCCTGATGATGACCCTAAAAAGGGTCGAAACATGTAGCCTCCATACAATAAGTGATGTGTTTGACGTATACTCTTTCCATCTTCTGTGAACCAACAGAGATTATTTCCTTATACGGCATTAACTGTGTGGTTTGTGTAACCGAGACTGTGTGTTTACTGTGCGGTACGGACTGAAACATTAGGTATGTACAAATCAGATTCGGTCAGTATTACTATTAACATCATATTGTCATTTGTTAGCGCAAGCACCAAGTTGCTGGTTGAGACGCAGCTTCCTGTGCCTTTTATTCGGAAGATATTTGTATCGAATCTCGTCTGGGTCGTCGGCTGTTCTGACAGGTTTCGTAGTTTTCCTCAGACAAATATCAGGAAAGTTGCTTAGTACAGGCCACAACCGCTGGTCTCCAGGTACGCTAAAATCCACAAAATATCCAACGTATCGACGCCGAGTGTTACAGCGCCGTAAGATGAACCACATCATAATCATCATAATCATCAACATCGCACTGTCGTACGCGTGGCAACGTCGCGGGCCATGCACCTCTCGTCCTGTATTTATTACACTTTTCAGTTGGCGTGACGCGTCATGATGGTGTCGTGCCCCTCGGGGTTCCTGCCTTTGCGCGCGCGGTGCAGCAACAATGGCACAAGTCGCCGTCACTATTCCACGGATACAGTCGCTGTTCCGTGCACTGTACCCACAGTAACCAGGCGCAGTGTAGGGCGCGAGAGATTGATAGGATTTAGCGGTTCCTACAAACTGACATTTTGCCGTGTTAGCCTGATGCCTCTGTCCACATAGCTGCAACCTGCTGTCATGGGCCCCAAGGTAGCTCTATCCATTACGGCGTCCAAACGCAGTTCGAGACGCCTGACGTCACCGCCAGGCAGGTGTCGAAGCACCATCAGCTGAGAGGCTTGCAGTGACGCCAGTTCTTACGCCCCCCTGCAACCCGTCGGACACTTCTGGACTAGTCTCAACATGTTGCACGGAGCGGTTGGAAATGGCCGGGTCGCGGGAGGGAGGTAGAGGTTTGTTTTGGTACTGTATGTGGCAACATGGGATTCAGCTCAGCTGAGGTGCATGACCACGGGGCTCTGCTATCCCCTCCCAACCTCCGCCGCCACCTGATGTCAAACTGTCTTGCAGCTCGTACGGTAGGCGCGAACAGGGCGCACGGTAGGTTACGTAACTGCAGAGAAGGCTTGCAGAAGAGAGCGAGAGTTGTTACTTATTTATGAATTGTTTAACGACGTTTTTCAGCAATTCATCATATGCATATACAGTAATGTGTCGCTTAACGACGGAGATACGTTCTGAGAAATACGTCTAAGGCGATTTCGTCGTTGTGCGAACCCCATAGAGTGTACCTAAACAAACCTAGAGAGTATAACCTACTACACACCTAGGCTATATGGTATAGCCTATAGCTCCTAGGCTACAAAGCTGTACAGCATGTCACTGTACTGAATACTGTAGGCAATTGTAACACAATGGTATTATAATATTATAGTATTACGGGACCACCGTCGTATATGTGATCCGTCGTTGACCGAAACGTCGTTATGCGGCACGTGACTGAAATCGAATGAAGACAAGTTTACGCGTTCAGGTACTCACACACGTGCATAACCACGTCGTGATGTCGTGTAGTTTCCGAACTTACCGCACCACAGACCCTTAGAAACAAAATACGGCCTCCATCTTCAAAGTTAAAGTATAACCCTGAAGAGAGAGGCAGAATGCTTCTCCGAAGCCTTGTTATCCAATTACTGCCTGCATACTACAGGATACAAAAATAAGCGAAAAGATGGTAATCGGTATATAATGCTGCAATACAGTGTCACTGTACGTTGCAGTTATATCAAACAGTACAACCAACAAGGTGGGCCCGGTAGCTCAGTCGGTATAGCAACTGACTACGGGTCGGACGATCTGGGATCGAATCCCGGTGGGGACGAGATTTTCCGCCCATCCAGACCGCCCCTGGGGCCCACCCAGCCTCCTCTAAAATGGGTACCGGGTCTTTCCCGGGGGTAGAGGCGGCAGGGGCATGGGGCTGACCCCCCACCCCATCTAGTGGCGAGGTCCTAGAGAGAGTAAAGCTAAACCTCTACTCACCCCAAGGACCTTCGTGGCTTATAGAAAGGGTGAAACCTACCTACAGCAAACAAGGAACACATTCATGGATCACAAATGTATTTATTAATTAACTGCTGCTGTGTGTTCCGTCCTCTCGGCCATCTTCAGGGCTACCGCTGAATGCTAAGATAAATGTGTAGTAGTTCTGAGGGTCTGCTTGTAGCCTTTGGTAATGTCCCTGTAAATGGTACTGAGAATGTCGAAACATGTAGTAGAGGAGGTTAAGTGATGAAACGTGTTGTGAGCAGCGAATGTGTACGGTAGTGGTTGTGTTGTTTAGTGCGTCGTAGAAGATGCTGAAGGAAGTGGCCGTGGCCTATTTTGATGAACATTTATTTGCCTTGAGGAACGGAAGAGAAGTTGCAAGATACTGTGTCCAGGTCGCTGGGGTGTGGGTCAGGATTGAGCACGGGACTTCCCTTGCAGCACGACCATGACTTTCGGTGGGTGTCGGAGGCAGAAATATTTAAAGGTGAAGATTTACAAAAATATAATTTTGTCTGTTGTGTATGGGTGTGAAACTTGGTCTGTCACGTTGTGGGAGGAACGTAGGCTGAGGGTGTTTAAGAATAGGGTGCTGAGGAGAATATTTGGGCCTAAGAGGGACGAGGTAACAGGCGAATGCAGAAAATTACATAATGAGGAGCTCAATGATCTGTTCTGCTCACCCAACATTGTTCGGATGATTAAATCGAGAAGAATGAGATGAGCGGGGCATGTAGCACGTATGGGGGAGAGGAGAGGCACATACAAGGGTTTATAGGGTTTTGGTGGGGAAACCTTAGGGAAAGAGAAACCACTGGGGAGGCCCAGACGTGGATGGAAGGATAATATTAAGACGGATCTTCAGGAAGTGGGATGTGGGGGTATGGACTGGATCGAGCTGGCTCAAGATAGGGACAGGTGGTGGACACTTGTGAATGCGGTAATTAACCTTCGGGTTCCATAAAATGCGGTGAATTTCTTGACTAGCTGAAAACTGGTTAGTTTCTCTAGAAGGATTCTGCTCCATAGAGTGAGTAAGTAAGTAAGTAATGTGGAAACAGAAATACAGTCATACGTAAAAAAGAAAGGAGCGAACAGGGATGCAATAAAGAGAGGAATAGAGACACAAGAAGAGGAAGAGGAAGATGGAGATAAACAGAGAGAGAAAGAAATGTAATATTCTTGATTTCAAACTCTCGCCGTGTTCTGGATGTTGCATTCTTTCTTTTGGGTGATACCCCGGCGTCTGAATTTATGTACCGACGTTTCGGAACACTCTGTCCGTTCCATCTTCATAGGCGGTGTAAGCAGGAAGAATTAATCTTTATTGTTTTTTAATATTTTTGTGGAATCCATTGACATGGTTCATTCTTCCTTTTTGCACCGCCTATGAAGATGGAACAGACAGAGCGTTCCGAAACGTTGGCGCATAAAATACAATTGCAGGGGAATCACCCAAAAGAAAGAATACGACAGTTGATATTATACGTTCCTTGCATTGTGATTCCAATTAATTACATGTTCCAACAAACGCACATGAGATATGTAATATATTAACGATTGTCTTTATATATAAAAACTGTACTGCGCATTTAGGTGCCTGTTCGCCACCTTCGGGGAGACAGACGATGATACAAACGATTTTAGACACACATAAATTTAAAACGTCATAAATCACATAGAGCGCATAAAAAGAAAATAAATATTAGCAGCTGTAGACGTGACAATGTAAACGTTGCGCTGTTGACATACTCATAGCTGGAATTCTTTAACTTTTTTCTTTTGCGATGTAGTCATTTGTGTGGAGATTCTGCGATCCAAACCGGATCTAGTCCCTGCAACCTGCTGAGGTGCGAATAGTGTGGCAGAGGAAGAAGTTAAAAATAGTAACAAATAGACAGGTAGAATGAAGGATAAAGAAATGGATAGGATGAAAAGAAAAGACGGTGTTACAATAGGGCCTTTGCGCTTATTAGGCACTTCGCTGATTAGCGCCATTTTTGAGTCCAGGTGCGCTAGTGCGCTTGCAACTGAGCCACCGTATTGGACGGGTGGCACGCCTTCAACGGAATATTGAACCTTAACGCAAATCACACGTGTCTAGTGACAACGTAGAGAATAAAAACAAGTTGACTGACTTGCATTGTTCAACTTTTGGCAACAGGCCAGCTGTAGTAATTGAAAACCCACTAAGATGCTCGTATACCTGTTCTGAGATCGCTGGCGTGTGTCGTCAGCCCCAGTGAAATTGAGTAACATTGCTGTGGTGTCGTCTTTCAAGTCAAATAAATCAAAATCAGTTGACTTGCCGTCTTGAGAGTGACTTTCTCACCACTGTAGCTACGAAATTTGCCGTCTTCTGGGATGTGGCACCGTGTAGTCTGGTAGAATCGCACAGACTTCACTGCATTCTGTTGCCTATACTCGATGATATCCTCCCGGATACCTTGACCAGCACAACAGTCACCGACAGCGCTGTGCTTGGGGCTTAGCGTTAGCTTCTCGGACCGAACTGGTGGCCCCTTGGAGGCAGGGGATACAAGCCAGTGTAAAGCAGCAGACTTCTGAACAGAAGTCAACCCGCCTGCCTGCTTTCGGTACTGTACAAATATCCAGCCTGCCTTTTTTGCAAGATGCCCACAACAATGGGTTCATAAATTGTCCCCAAAATCTAGGAACCACCTCAGAATTATTGGGCACCAGACGGGCGACGTAAAGCAAGTTCCGTACAGAGGAGGATCCATGCACGCTGTAGACCACCAGAACGAAACTCAGTCGCCCTAGTTATCGGCCGTCTGGTGTTTGTGCACCCCAGCCAAAATGCCACCGTCCTGTCTGTACCATCACGTGCGCATGACTGCCTTCAATTTTATTCAATATAATTCCAAATAAACGATACAAGTTAGACGTGCTAAGGGCTGGAAGGTCCAGGGATCGAATTCCGGTCGAGGCGAGATTTTCCGCACCCGTCCAGACGGCCCTGGGGCCCACCCAGCCTCCTGCACAATGGGTGCTGGGTCTTTCTCGGGGGTAAAGGGCAAGGGTGTAGCGCAGACCACGCACCCTCAACAAGTGCCGAGGTTAAAGAAAGAACAAAGCTATGCCTCTATTCCCCGTCTGGGCCTAAATGGCAGGTAGACCTTACTCTTCTCCTAACCAAGATTCGAGGGTGTCACAGCGGTTCTGATGAAGATTCAGGTCTTAATGTACGATAGGAGTCTACTGACAACCAGTTACGGACGTTGCTGAGGAGTGTACTGACTGTCAGTAACTGACAGCAACTATCTTATCATTAGATCAGTCGTAACACCTCACAAGGCTTGATTCCCCTCGACAAGCGTGTGTTTGTAAGGTAAGGTAAAGGCAATGTTGGCCCTAGAACAGGCCACGAAGGCCCACAGGAGGAGTACAGGCATAGCGCTACTCTTTCTTTAACCTTGGCGCTAGATGGGGATAGGTGGTCAACGCAACGCACCGGCCGGTCTTATCCCCGGGAAAGTCCCGGTGCCCATAGTATGGGAGGCTGAGTGGCTCCCAGGGCCGGTCTGGACAGTTGCGGAAAATCTGGCCCCAACCGGGATTCGATCCCTGGACCGTCCAGCCTGTAGCGAGTCGCTATACCAACTGAGTTATGTGGGTTTGTGAGCCAAGTTTGATATTAGGACCAACAGTTCGTACTCCGCGTCCTGGTATAGGAATTTACTTTCGTGCAGGATTTGCTAAACATCTAGAGGCGGTTGCATCAGTTCTGCTGGTGCAGTGACAGCTAACTGCTGCGTTGCCCCTGCACTCAGCGCTTCCAGCTGTTAAAAATAGCTTTGTTCGTCAAAAGGCGCTGAACGGAGAATGAAGTGGCAATGCACGCTGTTTGATTTCTCACAGATATCAGGTGAATACTGTTTCCGCTGTGCCGTTTAGCGAGGGTTACAGCAGGTAAACATTACAGCCACCTGTTGTGTCGACCCACAGGTGGTCAGATGACTCTCCAGTGCACCTGGGCGCTTCCACACAAATCGTAACGTAAATGAACCTTACCCTGAAGGCCAGGAAAGGCTGTTGTCAGTAGAGCAACCGAATACGCGAAGGTAGCTCCGTCAGTATAGTGACTAGGCTACGAACTGAGTGACCAGGGAATCGAGGTTCGAATCTTGAAACGGGGCGAGATTTCTGTTGTACATAGTATGTAAGACGGGATCGGTAGGCTAACTAGAACATGGGACGTGGGTATCGGCGTTGGTACCCGTAGGATGACTGGACATGCGGGCTTGGATTGTCTTTTTGAGACGCATTCGCAAAACTGCGGAAACACGACTAATAGCTTCGTCATTTCTGTCTGTCTGTCCGTACACCCGTATGGGACAACTTGGCTGCCAGTGGACGGATTTTCATGAAATTTGATATTTGAGTATTTTCCGAAAATTCTTTGAGAAAATTTAGCTTTCATTAAAACTGGACAAGAATAACGGGCAATTTACGTGAAGACCTATGTGCGTTTTTGGTAATAGGTGGTAACAACCCAGTTGCAGTAAATAAATATTATTATTATTATTAAATGTTTCAGACTAAAATTGTAGATAAAAACCAAACCACACGTCATATTCAATAACTTCTTTCTTTCTTCCGAAAATCGTGTCGTTTATGAGATAATGTGTGGGCCCGGTAGCTCAGTCGGTATAGCGACTGACTACGGGGTGGACGGTCCGGGATCAAATCCCGGTCGGCACGAGATTTTCCGTCCGTCCAGACCGGCCCTGGGGCCCACCCAGCCTCCGGCACAATGGGTACCGGGTCTTTCCCGGGGGTAAAGTGCGGCCGGGGCGTGCTGTTGACCACTCACCCCCTTCTACTGCCGCGGTCATGGAAGAGTAGAGCTATACCTCTACCCACCCTCTGGGCCACACCGGGCCTGTAACGGGACCACTTTACCTTTACCTTTACCTTTTATGAGATAACGTGGAAAAATACTGTAGAGCCGGGCAGGCCACAAATGACAATACGGCGTATGCGCATTGCATGCTGGATACACAAGGCTACAAACACACGCTCAGAATGTGTAATACTGCTTTTCCACAGCAAAAATTATTAAGAAAACGCGCATGAATGTTCCGGTGATACATTGCTGGTCTTGTTTATCTCTTGTCCACGATGGCCAGACCGGCTGTAAGACCCGGCCGGTACGTGGTGAGCGTAGCAGGAACTAGCAATTAGAGCTGCTACTGTTCGTTTAGCGACCGTCGTCCAGGTACCATTTACGTCGTACGTTTTGCCACCGATTGCACTTGGTTGCTATGCTTCTTGCGTGCTTCAGTTGTCTGAAAAGCACGTTTCGAAATCCGGACCTGTTTTCTTTCTCAGCTGAAAGCTTCAGTGGCTCACAGTTTTCAGGATGTTAGTTAGGAATCAAAAATCCTAAAATGAAGGACGTAGCTGCGTGTTGACTGTTGCACTTGGCAGCAAGAGATCGCCCGTGTGTTAGAGTGACATGCATAACAAGCGAGGCGGAGAAGTTGCCTATAAGCCAGTGTTGCCGATCGTTGACTGTTGCTGGCGGATGACGCGGATTTGTCCCGCGTTGTGACCGGTGTTGAGTGACAGGTTTTGGTGCTGCAGTGAGAGCGGCCTGGTGCAGAGGCAGCCGCAGGTCTGATGTAGCGATTGTAGGTGGCTGTGGCAGAATGTAGTGGAAGAAGTCTAGTTGCTTGTGTGTGTCACGTGGAGCGGACTGGCCCTCACCGTCACCGGCTGGTGAGCAGGTCCAATTGCCGTGTGTGCAAACCGGACCGTATTCAAAATTAATAGCCAATAAATATTAATATAATTGTGATTTAAAAACTTGATGGCGATTCGGTGCACATTGACGCGTCAAATTCTCATTTCCTCCACCTCCTCTTCCTTCTCATCATCATCTTTTTCTTTTTCTGCTACGGCGCAACAGTCCAATATTGGTTGGGCCTGGACCTACTGATCTTCAGGTTTCAAGAAATGAAATGTTTTACGGGGAGAAGTTTTTAGCCCCTCGCCCAAACCCCAAACTGGAGGACCAGGTCCCCGTACTTCTGACGCTCGGAAGGCATTTTAGCCTAGCTGTGCCGCTAGGCACTGGGTTCCTCGGGACGTCTCTAGCGCCATTTCCCGTACTCAAAATTCATTGAGCCGCCGAAGCCTCTCACTTCATTTAGCGCGCCGATAATTGCTTACATTTGCTTCTTCTTTCAAACGTACCGCCTCTCGTTTTTCCTTCTTTTTACCGTTCCTTTCCTCCTTCTTTATTCTTTGTTCGTGTCTTTTTTATTTATTATTTCCTGCTTCATTCCTCCATTCCTCCAATCCGATTTTCGTCATTAATTACCGTAGTAACTAACAAACCGAAAAAGTTCGTAATAAATCCATTGAGGAAAGTGTTTCGTAAGAAAGTATTGCCATGGATCTTTATGTAGTCCATAATCGTAAGAAATTACGTTTTCACTTAGTCCAGGACGGTCAGAAAGTACGTCTTCACTTAGTCCAGAATCGTAAGGAAGTAAGTCGTCACGTAGTCCAGAACCGTAAGAAAGTATGTCTTCACGTAGTCCAGAATCATAAGAAAGTACGTCTTCACCTAGTCCAGAACCGTAAGAAATTACGTCTTCACTTAGTCCAGAATCATAAGAAAGTACGTCTTCACCTAGTCCAGAACC
>Ga0123353_10010654_pt1 | contig 12846 bp, 14 predicted proteins | sample TergutLab28metaG_3_FD_92763 | JGI IMG/M metagenome (GOLD analysis project Ga0123353, IMG submission 92763) | Labiotermes labralis P3 segment gut microbial communities from Petit-Saut dam, French Guiana - Lab288 P3 | ecosystem: Host-associated > Arthropoda: Insects > Digestive system > Gut ...
AAGCGCATCGGTCACCCCCAAGGGCGACCGATGCGTTATCATCAAGATGACTCTCACATACCTTTTTCGAAGATGTTGCCCACACCGGTCAAAATACAATTCCATCCTTTTCCCGAAAGAACCATGGGAAATCATCAATTTATCGACCTTTCCATTTTCTGCACGGATATTCGCCTCGGGGAACTGACTTACGTCGTTTCAAACGACATTTATAATTTCAAAACTTCATGAAAATTATGATTTCCCATTAGCTGCAGCGGAGACAACTACATAAAGAAGAATGCAATAACAACCGCCATGGGCTTCAGAATCATTCTTCTCGGTCCTCCGGGATCGGGCAAGGGTACACAGGCCGAAAAGCTGAACGATGACCTCGGACTCATCAGATTGTCCACCGGGGATATGTTGCGTGAGGCTGTTCGGGATCAGACGGAACTCGGTAAGATGGCAAAGCAGTACATGGATAAGGGCGCACTTGTCCCGGATGACGTGGTCATCGGACTGATAGAAGAGAAGATCCTGCACATCAAGGAAGGATTTGTGCTTGACGGATTCCCGAGAACGGTGCAGCAGGCCGATGCTCTCCGTAAATTCGCGGATATTGAACATGTCATAAACCTTGACGTTGACGATGAGGAGCTTGTGAGCAGACTTACCAAGAGACGCTCGTGTCCGGACTGCAATGTTGTGTTCCACCTGATATACAAACCTCCGATGAAGGACGGCGTGTGCGACAAATGCGGTGCCGCATTGTACCAAAGAAGCGATGACACCGAAGAAACGGTCAGAGCACGCCTGAAGGTTTACCGCGATAACACGTTCCCGCTGATCGAATATTACGGCAAGCAGGGAATTCTCGTGAACATTGACGGGAAAGGGAACATAAACGAGATATACGAGGCCATTGAAGCTTCGCTTTGACCTTTTCTCACAAACGTTGCACGCGGATCATTGACGATGATCTCGGTATCATCGTCAATTCTTTCTTTGACACTATTTCGGTGATCGGCGAACGTAAGTCATCTTTTATGTCATCGATAACGACCGGATATCCGCCGGAAATCATCATGACATTCTTCCATGTCTTTCCGATGTGCGATATTTCCGTTCCCTCTGATGTCATTTCAGATGTTTTTCCGTTGTCGGATATCACGAAAAGTCTTCCGCCGTTCACCGTGCACGCGGTGAGATCCTTGGCGGCAAATGCCGTTACGGCGGCTTTGTAACTTGCGTTGCCGAATTTTTTCGTAATCTTTTTGTCAACTTTCGAGAGACATTTCTTCAAAACCGTGTTTGCCGGTTTTTTTGTGATGTCATGTTTCATTATCGAATTCATGAAAAGTTCCGATGCTTTATCGGCCGCGTCCGCGTTCTCACTCTGACCGTTTGTCTCGAACAGTGCGAAAACGCATACGTGTCCTTTCGTAAGTCTCATGCCTTTCAGATTAATGGTGCCGGATTGCATTGTCAATCTTATCTGACCGTTTGCCATCATAAGTATGCATACTCTGTCGGTGTTGATATCTTTCAGTCCCGATTCCGATACCCACGATACGGACAGGTCCTGCGACCGCACCGTTCCGATTACCTGAGGCCTTTCGGATTTCATCAATGCGTGAACGCGTACACATTATATTTATGTGTACTTCGGAAATTATTTCGACAACAGGAAAACGATGTGGGAAAAATATTAAAAGGAAAGCGTGTTAGGCGGTCCCGATAGCCTCGTAGTGTAGTGGTCAATCATGCGAGATTCTGGATCTTGCGACCGCAGTTCGAATCTGCGCGAGGCTACCATACTTCTCTTACATTACGTTCCGAGCGTTCATTCATTCGTTTGCCGTCTGTTCCCCAGCAGAGTGTGCCACGTGTCATCTTTTGTTGAGCGTCTTCCGTTCGGGATCCAGTAATATTCGCCGCCGTTTATGTAATCATTTCCTATTTTGAAACTTATGATGTCGACGAAAGGATCGGCATCCGCATCGTCCGTGTGTGTATATTCGATCGTACAGACCACGGAGAAGAATATTATCTCATCGTCTTCGAGCGGCGATCCGTCTCTCCTTCGGATCTGATATTCAAACACCGAAACCGGAAGGTTTGCCGTCAGGTTGAGCGGCGCACCGGGTTTCACGTTCTTGTTTATTTCCACATCCGCGGCAACGCTGACAAGATTTTTCGTTATCACTATTTCCGCTTTCTTTGCCAGTGCCTCTTTCCCTCCTATGTTCTCCAGATGGATGTGAGGATTCCCTTCGAAGATATCCAATCTGAATCCCTCGTGTTTCATGATGAATTTCGGACGGTTATCCAATTCCTGCCTTTCGATCATCTTTTTATTTTCTTCCAATTGTAATTTGTTGAGCTGAAGCGTCTCTTCGCTCAGTTTCAGGTTCTTTTCGTAAAGTTCTATCGATTCCCTGTTCTGTTGTACCGATCTTCTCAGAATGACATAATTCAGAATTATCAATGACGCCGTAAGAATGACGGCCGCTGTGTTCACGAGCGTTTCAACCGATACCATCTTTAACGGATGTATGAATCGTAATGACGGGTATATGAATCATTGGCAGAAAATTTTACGTTTTGTTTACATTCGTTCAACCATGAATTGATGATCCCGTGAACGATTTTCCTTATCTCCCGCATTCGTTCTTTCTCGAAATTCGGACGGACTTTGAACCGTTTCGCGTTCAGCGGTGACATGAGACGTATATCCGCGCACATCAAAAAATGAGTTTGCGCCTGAATCTTCCGCTCTCTCTTATCACGTCGCCCATATTGTCATCGTCGACGATGACGACATCCGGTAATTTTGAAGGGAACATTTTGAGCATCGTGTTCACCAGATGTCTGTCCGGATGTTCCCTTTTCGACAGTTTATCGTGATCCCACGCGCTTATCAGCGAAAACACTCCCTCCAGTCCGTTGCCGTAGAACTCCGAGATCAGGACCGCCGCAACGATCGAGTTCGGCGACATCACGGCGACGTTTGACCCTCTCACGGCGTATTCATCGCCGTTGAATGATACCGCGAGGCCTTCGTTGTCTCTTACGATGTCCATTGCCGGGAAGTCGGAGGAGTTGTTACCCACGTATGCCGTACGATCCAGATCCACTTCCGTCCTTCTCCTCAGGTCCATGAGCGCAAACGCTTTCTCATTGCCTCCCATCGGCCTCATCTCTCCGAGCTGATACATTATGTCCAGATCGTCCGCCGCTCCGGTTATTTCTTCCACGGTATTGAGAATTGTCTCATCCTTTTGATCAAGATAACGGATGCCGCTGTTCGATGAAACTTTCGGAGCGTTCAGTTTCGACAATTCGACCATCAGTTCCCTGGATCGTTTCTTATCCCGTTCGCTCATATCCAGATCGTCAAACGATACCTCGGTGCATCTTATCCCGTCGTAAGGGAGGTTCATCGCATCGCAAAGGGCCATCGCATGATGCTCATACGATTCCGAGACCACCATCGTGGACATCATTCGGTTCAGATGGTGCATTGTATCATAACCGGGCATCAGTTTCATGCCGTTCGTGAAATATTCCTGAACCGAACTGTCGGTTGCGCCCGATGCTTTCAGCAACGGCACGAGCGTTCTCAGTGAGTCGCCCGATTTTCTGTTGTCCGTGTTCAGTTCGAATGATTGTATGTTATCATACGCCATCAGAACTTCGTATATCTTCCCGCCGTTCCGTATGAAACGGTCGCACATGCCTTTCATGGGATCCTTTGAGTCAAGGAAGCCGGATGCCGTGCACATCGTCTGCTTGTCCTCATTGAACCCGAGTTCTTCCATGTGATCGTATTCCATTTTCATTCACCGTCAACAGCGTTGTCCACGTCCTCGGAAAGATCGAACGGGCCTTCCAGAGGCACATCTTTGCAGAACGGCCTTTTATTTATCAGTTTCAGATTGTTATCGGCAAATTGTCTTATCGTGGAGACGATCAGCGGAAGTTCGCGTTTTGCTCCGTCTTCCCTTATTTTTGCGAATAACGGTTCATTCTCTCCTTCTTCGGCTTTGATCTGCTCAAGAGTTTTTGTTTTAAGCTTCTCGTACATTTTTTCCCAAAACTCATCGTAATCCTTTCCGCGTACAGGGAATCCGCAGTATGTGAGTGCCGATCCCCTGTCCCATTCCTTCGTGCACAAATGAATCATTATTCCGTGTTCCGAAGCGTTTTCCCCGATAAGTTGCCATATGACCTCCTGCCATGTCCCTTTGGGGCCGTTCGGAAGAGCCGGATGCAGATTTATGAGATCATACTCCGAACATGTATCATCATCCACCCACAGCATGTAACCTGCCAGAACGCCGATGTCGAAATCATATTTTGAAAGGAGTCTTCTCTTCTCTTTCCCGTATTCGTTCCTTCTGCTTTGATCCGATTCCCGAAAGTCATGGCGGAATGTCTTCCATGAAAGTGTTATCAGCGGTATATCATATCCTTTGACCATGTCAAAGAACATTTCTCTCTGTTCTTTCTTTTGATTTGGTTCTTCCGTGTTATCCCAATTGCAGAATACGAATTCAATGTTCATATCGACCGTGCCGGAATTCTTCTCTTCCATGACCGTCCTCAGCAGGTTCCTCGAACCGGGACCTCTGCCTGTGGAAAACCAGCCCAATCTCAGCATGCTTCTCTTTATAACATAGGAGTATTTGAGAACTACACATCAAACAATACCGTTACGGACGGCTCTTTTGCGTCAATGTTCATCATGTGATATGTTATCGCTTTGATCTCCGTTCCGGGCATGTGCTTCTTCAGATCGAGTTGTTCGCCGTATGCGTCACACGACAATTTCGGTCCGTTGAATTCTATGGTGAATTTTGACATCACCACGGAATCCGCGTCCATCATGAACAATAACTCCGAAAGAAATGAGTAAAGCCTGTCTTCAATGTTCTCTTCTTCGATCTCAAAAGAGAATTTTACCTTGTGTTCGATTGTATTTGCATCGACCATCTGATCGAACAAAGCGTATGCGGCATTTTCGAAGCACTCTTCAATCGTCCTTCCGGTGCATTTCACAAGTATGTCGGCCGTGTGCTCCAATGTCTCGTATCTCATCATCGTTGAAGATATGATCATGCTTAATCTTCATTTCGCTTTTACGGAACATTGTTCCTTTCTTTTTCTCCGTAACCGAAATTATTATTACGCCGGGAGCGGTCCCGTGAACATGCGCATAGCGATAGTCGGTTGCGGGTCCATAGGAAGCGAACTGGCAAAGGCCGCTGACGAAATGGCCGAGGTTAAAAGAGTATACCTCATGGATCAGAACGGGAAAGCTGCGGAACTCCTCGCATCCAAATTGAAGAAGACTGTTGCGGTCCGTTCCATTGAAGCGGAACTCTATCACTGCGACCTTGTCATCGAGGCTGCCAGTCAGGCTGCCGCCAAGGAATTCATACCCAAGGTCGTCGGACGCGGCGTCGATATAATGATAATGTCCGTCGGTGCGCTTGTTGATGATGATTACAGAAACAGCGTGTACGAAACGGCACGCAACGCGGGTGCCAGAATATTGGTGCCGTCGGGAGCGGTTTGCGGCACCGACGGCCTGAGTTCCGCATCGATAGGTCCGATAAAGGAAGTTGAGCTTATAACTACAAAGAACCCGGAAAGTCTGGCAAGCGTTAAATATCTTGAAGAGAAGGGCATTGATATAAGCAAGATGGACAGACCGACGGTCATATACAAAGGCACGGCCAGAGAAGCGGTTCAAATATTTCCGAAGAACGTTAACGTTGCGGCCGCGATCAGTATCATGGGTATCGGGTTCGACAAAACCAATGTAACGATAATCGCCGATCCGGGTACGAATTCAAATTCGCATCAGCTGACGGTAAAGGGGGAATTCGGTGAGATGGTATCGATCACAAAAAACGTTCCGTCGCCGTCCAACCCGTCAAGCAGCTACCTCGCCGCATTGTCCGCCATATCCGCTTTGAAAAGGATAATCAGAAATGAATGGGTAGGGATCTGATGCAATCTTCCAGAGCGAAAAGAATGGCATCCGGATGTCCGGGCGTTGATGCGATCGTCGTATCCAACGGATCATCTCCTTTCCTGGATCCTCTGTTCTGGTATCTGACCGAACAGACATCGGGCACATTCGAAGGATCGTTCGCCGTTGTCTCGAAGGACGGGTCGCTTGATGTCATATCGAGTCCTCTTGAAGAGACCACGGCAAAGAAGGGACGGGGTAACATACATATCTTCGAGACACGCGAAGAACGTGACTCCTTATTGTCCGAACTTTTGAAAAAATGTGACCGCGTCGGAATATGCGGCCGCTCCGTCACGTACAGCGCTTCCGAATACATCAAAAAAATTGGTTGTTCCGAGATTGTTGACGTGTCATCGGAAATTTCGGGAATAACATCGATAAAGGATGCGAAAGAGATATCCGACGTAAGGAAAGCATCCGAGATATCATCAAAGACCGCATCACGTATCCCCGAAATGCTGCGTTCCGGCATGACGGAAAAGGAAATGGCTCAGTTGATCGATTTCGGAATGAGATCCGGCGGCGGCTCGGGAAACGCTTTCGAAACCATCTGCGCGTTCGGACCGAATTCCGCGGAACCGCATCATCGTCCCTCCGATCGTAAAATAAAGAAGGGCGATGCCGCCCTTTTCGATTTCGGATCCAAGTACGGCATGTATTGCTCGGACCTCACGAGAACCGTGTTCCTCGGCGAACCCGCCGAAATTCTTGAAAGAGCGTATGAGATCGTTTTGATTGCAAAGAACGCGGGTATGACGGAAATGTACGACGGCGCACCGGCGAAGAATGCCGATCTCATTGCACGCGACATAATAGACAACAGCGAATTCAAAGGGAAATTCATACATTCGTTCGGTCACGGTATGGGGATGAACATCCACGAGTCGCCGTCCGTGTCATCGCGATCCGATGATGTGCTGAAAGAAGGAATGGTCGTGTCCGCCGAACCGGGGATATATATTCCGGGCATCGGCGGCATCAGGATCGAGGATTCCGTTCTCATAACCAAAAACGGATTCGAAGCGCTTACGGAATTCGATGAAAGACTGACGGTGATATGATGCATGATATCCTTCACAAAGCCGTCAGGCTGATGGAAACGATGGGCGCGGAGTTCTGCGATGCCAGATCGCAGACCGTGAAAAGCACGGGCATCCAATCGGTGAACGGCGACATAAGGCATCTTTCCGAAAAGACGATGAGCGGAGTCTGCCTGCGCGCCCGGATCGGCGGAAGATGGGGTTATTACACTTCTTCTTCGTTCAACGCGGATGATGTCATGACCGCATCATCGGAAGCCGTGAGAAACGCGTCGGGGTCATCGAAAAAATCAACGGAATTCAGTGTTAAGACGATTAAGAAAACGGTGTTGCAGAACGTGAAAATACATCCGCGCGATGTGGACATGAAAGAAAAAGTGAGTGCGGTACTGGATGCGGATTCATCGCAGACCCGTGAGATGATATTGAACAGGATCGGAAGCTACGGCGAAGAGATAAACAGAAATGTCATTGTCAACTCCGCGGGTTCGGAGATGGAATGGGAAGAGGTCCGCACACGACTGAGAACAATGAGCGTCGCATCAGACGGTCAAAGAACGGAGAGATATTACGACGGACCGGACGGAACATGCGGTTTCGAGCTTGTCAGATCGACCGATATAGAGTCGTTGGGGAGAAATACCGCCGAGGAAGCCGTGCGCATGATGAAAGCGAAACGCGCGCCGAGCGGTTCGACGATCGTGATAAGCGATCCGATGATATCCGGGCTGCTGGCTCATGAGGTAATGGGTCATGCGGCGGAAGCCGATGAAGTTGTGAAGAGAAGATCATTCCTTACCGATGCCGTCGGTAAGAGAGTTGCATCGGATGTCATATCGATGTACGATGACGGCACCGTGAAAGGGGCGCACGGTACGATAATCTATGATGATGAAGGGACACCGGCATCATGCACGGAAATAATCAAAGACGGCATTTACAAAGGATATATGCACACTCTCGAAAGCGCATCCTGCATGAACGTCGAACCGACGGGCAACGGAAGAGCGGAGAACTTCGGAAAACGTGTATGGGCAAGGATGACGAACACTTTCTTCGGCCCGGGTGACCGAACACGGGATGATCTTATCGCCGACACGAAATACGGGATACTGTGCGATAAGATGATCAACGGCATGGAAGATCCGGTCGGAGGAGGTTTCGAGGCAAAGGTGCTCCGCGGATTTCTCATAGAGAACGGAAAGATAACGGATATGTTGCGATCGTTCACATTGACCGGTCGGGCGCTTGAGATATTGATGACCGTCGATGCCGCCACGAAGGAAGTGATATTCGACGGAGGGATGTGCGGCAAAGGCATAGAAGACTGGGTGAACGTATCATCCGGCGGACCGTACTGCAGATCGAACATCATCGTCGGAGGCGGATGATGGACCTTCACGATATTGCAACCGTTTCTCTGAAGCGCGCGAAAGAAGCGGACCATGCCGAGGTTTACGCGGTAAAAAGTTTCACGCGATGCGCATACATCGACGGAAGCGGAATAAGCAACATTGAAACGAAAACGGACATCGGAATGTGCGTAAGAGTTTCTTCCGATGACAGACCCGGAAGGGCGTGCGTGACGCTCAGTGATGAGAATTCGGCGGAAAACTGTGTGAATTCCGCCATGCGTATATCATCGTTCTCGCCGAAGAGCGCATTCAAAGGGTATCCGATGCCTTCGAAACCTTCCGTGAAGGTGAACGGCATTGTTGACAAGAACATAGAGAATGCCGCGGACTCCGAATTGAAAGATCTGCTGTCGTCCGTGATCGGATCGTGCGGATCCGAGATACCGAGAGGTTCTCTCAGACTGTCGGTGATCGAATCGGTTGTCGCAAACAGCAACGGTCTTTTGACGGAACACAAAAGCACGATGATGTACGGTCACTTCACATCGATGTTCAGAGGCGCAAGGAACGGCGAAGGAACGGTATCGGTACACGGTGTCAATCTCGGAATGGACCCGGAGCGCGTGGGCGAGGAGCTTGACGGAAAGGCAAGAGCATCAGCATCCGCAACACCTTTCAAAGGAACCGAAAAGATAACAATGATCCTGCCTCCGTGCGAACTCGGCGACATGATGATGTCATCCGCGGGTTCGGCACTGAACGGAGAGAACGTTCTCTACAAACGAAGTCCGTGGTCCGACAAAATCAATACGGAGGTCGCATCGAGATCTTTGACAATGGTTGACGATCCGACCGTTCCGGGGCCGCTGTGTTCCGCATTCGACGATGAAGGTTTCCCTTCTCGAAAGAAAACGTTAATCGATAAAGGCGTTCTGAGATCGTTCGTGCGCGACGGTTTCACCGGAGACAGTACAGGGAACGGTATGCGCAGGAACTCAACGGATGCACAGAACATCTACAATTCAGCGGTCACCGCGAAACCAATGAACATGATCGTCTCTCCCGGAAAATATTCGATCGATGAAATAACGGCGCAGACGGATAACGGCATCCTGGTGGAAAAGTTCGCCTGGCCGGAAGCCGACCCTCTCACCGGAAGGTTCGGATTGGAAGTAAGGTGCGGATACATGGTGCGCAAAGGAAAGATCGCGGGAACCGTGAACAATGCGCTTCTGACCGGGAACATGATCGATATGCTCGGCAACATAGAGTTCATCGGTAGTGACCTTAAGAATCTGGGATGCGTCACCGTCCCGACGATGAGTTTCTCCGGCGCCGAACTCGTGGGCAACTGACGGCGGCCGATCCGTTCGCTGATATCATGACTTTCGAAATAAGAAATGATTGCACAAACGATGAGAACCTGATCGTAAAAAATATTCGAACCGATCGATTGCCGGTACCGTTAACTATATACGATGCCGACGAATTTCGTGAAACATGAATACCGTCGATGAACTGTACAAAGAAAGCCAGCCGCTGTTCCCTCCCACACTGTCGATACCCATGGTGGCGTCATTTCCGATAGTGCTCATTCCGATTCTTTTCATTATACCGATGGGACTGGATGATGCCACTCGGATGATTTTCATAGTTGCCGTCGTTATATTGTCGATAGCGGAATTGGCCGTGTTCCACTTCCTGATCAGGCTGAATGTAACGGTCACTTATGATTCCGTGAAGCTGGCCAAAAGAGAATCGATACCCGTTGAGGATATAGAATCGGTCTCGCAGGATGAATCGAAGATATTCAAGGAATTCTGTGCCCGAGAGGGACTCGGAATTCCTTCCGTTATGCCTGTTTCCTTAACGAATGTCAAAGGACTGCGCTTCAAACTTAAAAACGGAAAGTACAGATTCATCGGTTCAAAGATGCCGTATGAGTTCGAGAACGCCGTGAAGCTGGCAATGAGGCAGATGAAAAAAGACGAAGAGCATTGATGTGCCGCACATCAAAGACGCGAATCGTATTTATACACAACATGTGATATCAGACATCGTTAAATACTGTGAATTTACTCGCCATCAAAGCATCGGTGACACGGAGCATGGATTGGAGAATCGTCAAGACATGTGGCCAAGTCGTGACGATAGTTCGCCACCACGGAATGAGTGAGGATGAATATGAATCGAATTGACGGGAAAAGGCTGAGCGAGACATTTTTCAAATACTATGACGCAAAGCCTGTGGAGGAATGTGATGTGGACATGCTGGAAAACCTCCTCCTGGCAAAGCATATAAAATATACGATAAAAGAAAACAAAGCCTATGCTGAGGCAACCGACATAGGTAAAGGATTGCACAGCCTTTGACCTTCTGCAGGCGGCTGAATCGAGCTGATTACATGTCGAACGAGGGTTGGTGGGGATGGGTACCGAATTTATCCGGGGAAGTATGTAAGATTGCAAACGTAGAGAATCAGATTGCGGTAAAAGGCGATTCTCGGCGAAAATATTCATATGAATCAGACTGCTCGGGGAGCATAACGGCCTCATCGAAAGATGGCGGAATCGTAGTTATGATCAAGATATATGACGACAAAGGGATATGTTCACTCAAAATCGAAAATAACATACATAACCTCAATGAGCGGATTCTGATTACCGACGTCTGGAAAGACTTCAGATCCATACTTGATTCGTGTTCCAATGATGTCTGCGACTGTAGTGCCATGGATAAACCGGTTCGATCGTCCGAAAAGGATGTCAGAACAGCAATATCCGGTGCGTTCATAGTTGCCATGGAGCTGTTAACAGACTCTCCGATCTACACGGAAACCAAAAGAAAAAGATGGAAGAGAGTAAAAGAAGGAATATGGAGGAAAGAGTGGGAGAAGCGTTTAGTGTCTGCCATGCGTCTTTGCAACGTTTCGAAAACCAATCATGTGTATTTTAAAGGGTTCTTGGAAATTTACGGCGGATGTCTGGAAGATGCGGACCGCCTTGAAAAAATAATGGATGCCAGATATGAAAAGGCGAAGATAGTCTACGAGGATACCATGCGCAGGTCGGAATTGGGATTCAAAAAGCTGTCTTCCAACTATACGCTGATGGCAATATCCGTTGCCGTTGCCACTCTGGTAGTCAGATTTATTCTGGAGTTCCCGTGAGATTCTCCTTTAGTCATCTTTGCCACTGTTCACACGTACGTAAGTGAGCAAGATTCGGAGATTATTTCAAAATTCTCTTTGATCGTAAGTACGAGGTTATTTTCAGAAAATCACAGATCACTGAAGGAGACCGGGCGGCCCTTGAAAGATTCTTGACGGAAAAAATGGGCAGAAATTATAAAGAATTGTTCTATCAGACGCGAGACGGCTTTTGTTTCATATCTTCGATCGTCAGTCATCCGTCGATCTGAACATTATATGTTCATGCGTTTACCGAGCACCGTTAACTATATATCGGTACCGACACGCTCATTGTAATATGAGTGATACGAACGAATTCTTCAGAGAAAGTCAGCCTTTGTTCCCCACCGTAATGATACTGTCCGCGGCGGCGATGTTTCCGGTGATGATGCTTCTGATGCTCTTCGTTCTGCCGCTTGAATTGGAAGAATCCGAGCGGACGGCCCTGATGTGCATTGCCGTGATCGCTCCGATATTGTATTTGATCGCGTTTTACTTTGTGTTCAGCGTGAAGACAACGGTTACCTGTGATTTCGTGACACTGAAAGGAAGACGCGTGATACCCATTGAGAACATAGAATCGGTCACGCGGGACGATCTCAGAGGATTCAAGGAATTCGGTGCCGATGATGACGGCGAAACCTGTTGCATGTTCCCTTACTTCGGAAACCCGAAGGGTTTGCGCTTCAAGCTGAAAACCGGAGAGAGCGGCTTTATCGGTTCCAAGACGCCGTCGGAATTCGAGGATGCCGTTAAATCGGCGATGAGGCGCGTGAAAAGGAACGATGAGCAGTGATGCGTGTATGAAAAACGCGGCGGAACATTCATCCCCCGATACTTCGGTCATATCTGAGATTGAATATGTCCGTGAAACTTTACGAAACAATGAGAATATAGGCGACAGAATCAGAATAGATGACGCACGAACATATGTCGAGATTGAGTTTCACGAATATCTGCACATCTCGGCAGATGAAGATCGGGTGATGATAAACTTTGATGATAATGCGCATTGGCACCCGGGCGGGACCGAAGATCTCATCGAACAGTTGACCGAAATTGCGAACGGCAATGTTGTTTTCGTCGAGAACATGTGCCGGTTCCATCCGAGAAGATTGTTTTTCGGTTCAGCCCCGAAGCGTATGACAAGAGCGGAATTTGAAAAGAAAAAGGCGAAATATCTCTGCAAAAAATATCTCAGGATCTACACCGGCAACGAGATAATAAAAAGGTCT
>Ga0123353_10010655_pt1 | contig 12846 bp, 3 predicted proteins | sample TergutLab28metaG_3_FD_92763 | JGI IMG/M metagenome (GOLD analysis project Ga0123353, IMG submission 92763) | Labiotermes labralis P3 segment gut microbial communities from Petit-Saut dam, French Guiana - Lab288 P3 | ecosystem: Host-associated > Arthropoda: Insects > Digestive system > Gut ...
ATGAGTAGTTCAATGGTACGGAGATGGGTGCGACTGTTTAATGAAGGACGCGAAAATGTGCATGATGATAAGCGGAGCGGCCGACCGTCTGTGGTGAATGAAGATTTGGTGCGTGCAGTTGAAGAGAAGATTAGGGAGAACAGATTATTCACCATTACGCCACTTTCCCTACATTTTCCTCAACTTTCACGGTCACTTCTTCATAAAATTGTGTCTGAGGTCAAAGAAGCCGTTACCACTTGCTTTGCATCGCAGGCGGCATCATTCTACGATGAAGGGATACAAAAACTGGTTCAACGCTATGACAAGTGCCTCAACAATGGTGGAAACTATGTCGAAAAGTAGTGTACGGTATGTACATCAAATGGCAATATACATTGTTCGTAATATATTCTTGTTTTTTTCTTAATAGCTCATCGGAACTTACTTTCTGGATAACCCTCGTAGTATAGTTGTACTGTGTCCGAAAATCACGGAGTACAAAAAATACGGGTCCAGACTCTTCCGATACCAAACCGGAGAGAGCTCTACGTTCACCTACATCTCCCTAGTTCTAAACAAAATTACTCCTCTACTGAACTCAAATGTGACCCTACTGGTTAAAATGCAAATAGGAAGGAGAATCCTACAGGGCCGAATTCAATCATTTTTTTAATTCCTTTAACCTGACTGGTCAACTAACCACGCGCCGGGAATCTCTAACTCAATTTCAGACGCCCCAGTTAATATTCTTTTCATCACATGAACTCAGTTGATCCACCCCTCAGGATTTATGAGTTCACTAGCTGTCAAGTATAATGTTTCTCACAGAAGATTCTTCCTCCTTAACTTTCTGAACACTTGCCAGCAGACAAAGGCCAGGAAGTCTTCTCCTTTTTGCCTTTGACTGCGCCCTCCGCAGTCCATACCTGCAGGTCTGTCCTTTCTCTGATAGCCGTCTACAACAGATATTCTAATTAACATGATGAAAGAAAGTACGATGTCCACCAGGACTGTGCTCAGGACTTGAACCCTACTGTACTATACCTTATGGCATCTAAATTACAACGGTATACGATAGAGTTGGTAGCTGCTGTGAACACAGACGCATACATTATCATCCGTGGTCTTTAGGGCTCTACGACGTGATAGCCTATTAGTGTAACCAATTCTTATGATCCTTTCCCAAGTATGTACCCTAATCATCGCTATAGCTATATCCTATAATCCACAACGATATCATCCACAAGGATTATTATCCCAAAAACATATCAGACACTTTGAAAATTATCCATCTTCGCCCTGGTCTATATATGTTCTATGCACAAAGCAGTAATACTTAACTGACGCCACAGAACTAGAAAGTTTTTACCAGAATATTTACTAAGAAGTGCTTGATCAGTTTCAAGGCGCGTAGCCTGTACAAATAATCTAGAGCGCTGTGAGCTCAGCGAAAACACATCAATTTAATTTATTCACGTGCTGACTTAACTGTCCAGGGGTAAATTACAGAAAAACTGCAAAGTTACATATTTGGTTTTATTTTAAATTTATGACATGTCGCCATTTTTCATATTCTTCCTTTAGTTTTCTTGCCATATACTCCACGTCGTCATGATCTTGTGCTAATAATACCTGGTCACCTGCAAAACTGAGTGAGTATACATATGTGTTTTGAATTCGTACACCCATTGGTTGGCATTTCCTTTTCCAGCTCCTTAACACTCGTTCTAGGTATATTATGAATAAAGTTGGCGAGAAACTGCAACCTTATCTTAATCCATTGGTAACGTTTAAGCCTTTTGTAATTAGGTTTCCAATTTTTATTTTTGAGCTAGATCCTTTATATAATGATTTTATTGCTTCTATTAATCTTGTATTAACAGTTTATCTATCTAGGGTTTCCCATAATTTATTTAATGGTACGCTGTCATATGCCTTTGTTAAATCAATAAATAATAGATGTAACTCCCTGTTAGTGGCTTTCTTTTTTATTTTTTTCCTATCATTTGTGTTATGCGAAGAATGTTATCTACACAAGACCTTCCAGTTCGAAAACCTGATTGTTCTTCCATCTCCATACTCTTATATTCTAATTCTACCAATTTAGCTAATATGCGCCCATAAGTTCTGCTAAATGTGCTTGTTAATGACATTCCTCTACAATTTTCACATTTCTTCTTAGCTCTTTTCTTCCGGTACTTTCTCTTCATTTATAATCGTATTAAGCAATATGGTAATCATTTCCAATAACTACTGGCCGCCACTCTTTATCAACTCCATAGGGATATCTCCTGGGCCTGCAGCTCTCCCGGTCTTCATTCTCATTATTGTAGGCTTCACTGTATTGCTATCAATTTCAATAACATTACTTATACCTTTTTGCAATAACCTTTCATTTTTCCTAAAAATTCTTTACGATCCTCTACTAAAAATTTGTAATGGTATTTTTCCCATGTATCTGCACTTATTAAGTAAAGTTAGCTCTTACCACTATTTGATAAACGCACATTTTTAATAAATTTCCAAGACTCCGAGCTCTATTTGCTGCCTAAATATGACTGCATTTCCAAACATTTCTTGTCCCAAAATTCGTTCTGTGGTTAGTTACCATTCTTCTTATTTTTGCTTGTGTCTTTTTGTGTTGTAGTTTGTCATTATAATCCTTTGTACTAAGTCATTTCAAAAATATTTTTTTCTTATTTTGTCTTTCTTTTTCCATTTCTGCATCCCAACAAAAATTTTCCTTCCTTTGCTAACCTCTTTTTCTCCCAGTGCTTCCTTTGCTGCTTCTTGAATACAATTTTTTAAGTAGTTGTACATCTCTTCTGTATCTGTAAATTCATTCCGATTTAGTTTATTATTTAGTCTCTGTTGATATAAAAATTTTGTACTTTCATTTGTAAACTTTCAACATTATATTTCCTTTTCTTATCCACCATTGTTGCAATATTCTCATTCTTCTCTTCGTATTTGTCTTTAGTTGTGTACATATAGGAAAACAAAATTTTGGTTACTAATATTTTGTTATCCGTCCCACAATTTGGTCCTCTATAGGCTCTAACATTCTGTATTTTCAGTTTTAAATCTTGCTTTGTTATTATGTTATTATAATAGATTTCAAATTTTTTGTATGTTGCTCCCATGTATAATTATTTATATTTTATGATTAAAGAACACATTCCATATTTTCAATGATGTTTGTGTGCATAATTAAATTAATCTTTCACCGTCATCGTTGACCCTGTCTTCTCCAAAATTTCCTACTACTGTGTCTCCACTTTTTCTTCCTGTTTTCCCATTCATATCTCCCATTAGTATAAGTTGTCTTCCACAACCAGATTTTACTATTTCTTCATTTAAGTTAGCCCTTTCATATTTCTTCACCCCGCTAAAAAGGTGCATACAATTTCCCAATGTTTCACTTCCTGTTCCCTTCATTTTTGTTTCTGTTAAAACTACCACATCCATATTCATTACATTTATTTCTCTTATTATTTCCTGCATTTTATTTCTGTAGCCTTGAACATTCCATGTACCAAATTTCAAAGTCCTGTTTCTTAGCTTGAGTCGTCTATCTCCTTCTGATTTCCGATGCTTGGTGTTTGGTTTTTTAGCATTTCTTGTTTTTTAGTGATGAGCGAGGAACTGGCCAGCTGCATCAATCCCCAATCTGGAGGACAGGTGATTTTTGGTCAAGGTTCCTTCCTCTAGACAATGATAAATCAATATCAAACTGCCGGCCAACAGTGCTAGTTTTGGTCCACCCCGGGTATTTTATTTCCTCGTTACCCACCATATCAGGTGAGCGTTCCCCCATCCGCCACCTGGGGTGGCGCCCGAAGGGAGACTAGCAACTTCTCACGGAGCTTTACATATATATAGTTTGTTTGTTTTTCAGCCAGCCAGCCAGTCAGCCAGTCAGTCAGTTAGTTAGTTAGTTAGGACCCCATTTGTTCCGTCATAACACCTATTATTCAGGCATCCCCATTTTTTTCTCATGCCCGTCTACGGTCATATCCTCGTTTTCACCTCCTGGACTGTCTTCATTCCCTTCGAGAATAATTTGTTCTCTTAATCCTCATGCTATTTCTCTCGCTCTCTGCCATGTAATTGGCATATCATAAGTAGCTGGGGCTCGAACTAAAGTAGGGTGTGGGCCCATGTGGGGTCTCCACGAACATCAACATGCAACAAAGGCGTTTCCTCCTCTCGCCGTTCTTGCGAGCTATGCAGGGGCGCTGACTGCAACTCAAGCTGTCGACCACGAGTCGCATCAGCTGTAGTCGGAATTACCCTTGAACTAATTGTGACTGTAGGCTTCTTGCAACAGACAACTGTGTATTACGGGACAGTTGTTTTAACTGGAGTGCGTGGTTGCCACGACTCTGGATATAAACACGGTTTCTTCCTATTTACAGTCACTGCAAATTCCCTACCAGCCATACTGATAACCCTGTACGTCCAGTCTGACAACTTCCGTAAAACCTTATGCGCCGGGGACCAAAACTCTCTAAACTTATTAGCTACTCCTGGTTTGCGGGCTGAATCATGTATATACACCAGACCACCTGGTTTGTTCGTTATATCACAGGCCAACAATACAAGCTTCAGTCGTTAGAACCTTTGTACATCCACAGATTTGTCTTCAAGCACTAATACGCAAGTGTCTATATATAACAAATTATAAGCATACATATGAACTCCTATAGGGATTATTATATATTATGAATCCGTGTGGTCGAAGTAATTGTGCCTTCATACTCAGCATTTTGACAGCATTCGGTGTAACAAATGTCCGTTATAGGATCAGAAATTTCAGAATTATTTTTAAAAATATCTGTATTCCTTTTGATCTCACTGATGCGCGCTACTCTTCCTGCTCAACTCACTCCCCTTCATTCCTTAACACGGTTATTTTCCTGGTGAAGTGTAAAATAATCCTCACCAAAATTTAGTACATTATTTCCGACCCAGTTTGATTTTCTCTCTCACAGGTCTCTGTATTTTGTCCGCCATCACCCTTAATACAGTCACTTCAACTCGGAAAACTTCGAAAATCATTAAACATTCTCATTATAAGTCACCCCTCAGTAAGTTGGCCAAGTTAAGTTCCTTAAAACTTAAAAATTAAAACTCCCAAATTATATAACAGAATTGATCCAGAGCACAGCGTCGCCCAACAAATTTTACACGCATTACTAACTAAACCAATTAACCTCCTCCCTCTCAATAACTTGGAGCATTCTCAGAGTGGATTTACGGCGCAGACGACACTTCATATAAACCCTTACTGTAAAAATACACACGGAGTTAGTAGTATTTTTCGTCGCCTACCTGAAGGACAGAGACCGGCACGAACAAGCGAGCAACTAACTGCGTGTAACCGACACTTACATCTGTGACACAATGACTCTGAAACTTCAGGAATCCTGTACGGAGCACAGCAAATACATTGCGACGATTGCTTCACGCGAAAACAACAATCATAAAAGTCGTTTTAAAAGGCTCCTGTTCTTATGGCGATTAGGAGGAATCCCACTGCACATGAAGTCAGTGTCAAGAGCTAAAACTACCAATCTATCCTGCACAACATCCCAGAAGAGCGAGATTTCATTTACACCGCGGAGGAAGCGACAGTCATTGGAAAGTGTTGGCCGGACTCAGCTGGCTCAGGACAGAGTTGAATGGTAATGAACTGCAGTTTTCATAAAAGTGAGGGTTTACCAAGTCACCTACGGTTATCAGATACTACAAAGGCAATAAGTTATTTAATTACAGGTAAGCCTACAATTAATTTGTCAGAGTTTATGAACTGCTTCCAATATTTCATGCGCCGACTTCCTATTACCTTGCAATAGGAATACTACTGTCATGATTGCTGACTGGGTCTTGGAATATTAGTAACTCATTTCGTTTTGTCCACAGATGATGAGTCAAACAATATCTCTCTTCGTGTTTCTTCTTCATTTGAAAAACAAGAACACAACACCGGACAGGAGGTAAAATACTAGGATTAATGAATGCACGTAACTCAGCTTGCAGCAAAACTGGTTTTAAGAAAGTCTTCTGCAGTCTTCACTCAATCCAACCAACAAAATGTAGTGCAGCAGTTACCGGTCGTTGCTTGTGTTTTGATGACCAGTGCTCCCACCTTCTGCAAACTCTGAAGCCGACATTCGTAAGGTTTGCTGACTACCGGTCCGTCTCATGTCGCTGGTGTCAGCATGACTTACGGACCTACACAGCGCAAACTTTTGTCTTGTCCTTCTCTCTACTGGTATCCAATGTCTAATATATCTTAGTACATAAGATTTCGCTCTTGATGTTGGCTTATCTGTATGTCCCTTTCAACAATCATTTTAACGCTTTATTAGTAATGGTTGAAAGAAGGTGTTCAAAGAAAGTTATCGGCAACTAATGCTGTCCTGTTTGTTATTCTTTCCGTATTGGAAACTTTTCTTGATAGGAGATACGACCCTGTAGACAAAACATGCACCTCCAGATGGTAGTAGGAAGGGTTCTTTGATCTCGGCCTAATCCCAGCTTTTAAAAATGTCCCACTTTTCCACTGGGAGTGTCTGCTTGTAATGGTCACTATACACTTTTTTTTTCTGCCAGACCAAGGCAATTTATTAAACAGTTGACCCAGAATTTCAGTGTGAGCGTTTAGAGATTTTAAAATCTTTAAATACCGTTTCGTGTGTAAAGTACAACGAGCACAAGAAAACTTTAGTACAGCCAGATTCAGATGAGTGACAACGACGCTTTAACGTTTGGCAGTAGTGACATTAGCGGAAAAGCCTGAACTCCAAAGGTGCACGGAATACACAAACACAGAAGGATGAAGTGTATTAAAACTTGCTGCTTACAGCACGAGTCGGAACGGGCCTTACAGAAAAACATACAAATATTTCTTTCGAATGTCATCTAAAATATCCTACTATCATAAAATGGTTGGGCTGGACGGTCCGAGTTCGCATCCCGGCTAGGCAAGAGATATTTTTTTTCAAAACCGTCCACACCGGTGTTGTGGCCCATCCCACCTCCTAATCTATTGGTACCAGGGTTCTTTCTCGGATGTAAAGTGGCCGGGGCGTGAGGTTGACCATTCACCTACACATAGTACCGAGATTAGTAATGAGGGGAAGTACTTCTATTCTCCCCATAAGCCTTCGTGGCGTGGACACGGACAAATTCACTTTATTTTAATTTACCTTACCTTACCTTACTTAAACCAGATTTCATAGTTTAGCAATGCATCCTGAGAACAACACACAATCTGGGGGACCTAAGTGATGATGGAAAGATGATATTGAAAAGGATAACGTGAGAATAAACAGTGTGGGTTTGAACTTTATTTAAGTGAATTGGGATAGGGTCTACCGGTGCGCTTTTTTGAACACAGTAATGGAAGTAAAACTTTCACACAAGGCGGTAAACACTCCATTAGCTGAGCGACTACTAACTTCTTAACGAAGAAATCGGTTCCATGGAAGTATTTACTTCAACACATTACACGTGATCGAGCACGAGATTAAAATATGTGGACATAAAACAACCCCCACGGTATATCAGATGTGTGCGTGCGTGCGTGTGCGGGTGTACGCGCGTGTGCGTGTGTGTGTGTGTGTGTGTGGGAGCTGGGAAGAACTTAGGGCCTAGAAAAAATACTTAGGTTTTACATACGTATAACTTTATTTCGTTTGACATTCTTGAATAAGAAAGAAATTATTATACGACACACAGAGCCTACGTAAAGTATGCATAATCAGTGTTGCTGAATGCCTTCATAAGGAATAGTGCTCTAGTGAACTTACACTTGTGGTTAACAACTTGCATAATTTAAATTGCGTGTACTTCCCATCAAAATGCAATACATTGTCTCGATCATGGCATGGAAACAGTTGTTCAGGCTTCGTGTCCATACTTTTGGAACCAAAACACGAAACGTACACCCCACAACCTGGAATTATTTTTACAAACCATGTATTTATCAACAAATGTCACGGGTCTTGCCTTCGTCCTAAATTCAATTCCAGTATTGCGTGACGAATGTAGTTATCAATAATAATTCCAGCCTGTAAAAACACCTGCATTTTAATTTCCAATCACAAAGAGTTATGAGTTTAAGAGAGGCGGAGTCTGTCTGTTTTACTTGACCTATCCAATGTCTTTTAAACTCATTTTCTATTTGTCATGAATGCAACAACATTATTCCAAACAGTATTTTAATTCAGTAGATGTGTTTAATAGCAGTCTACCCGATAATTTAAACCCCTTCACCGACCTACGTGACAAAAGTAGTCAAAAGGCATCTACGTACAGCGAGTTCAGAACTTCAGAGAAATTGGGTTGAGACAAACTTGACAGCACGGACCAAATGAAGTCACATATACGAGTAAATACGATTTCACAAGAAATTTCGTCTCTCACCTAGATGGAGGAACACAGGATGAGAGTGGCTGAGAACACCGTGCTGAGGAAGATATTTGGGCTTAAAAGGGACAGGTGGCGGGGCTTGTGAATGCGGGAGTGAACTTACGGGTTCCATAAAATGGGGAAAATTTCTTGTCTAGCTCAGAACCTGTTAGCTTTTCAATACCGAATCTGCCCGATGGAATTAGTTAGTTAGGTTTTAACTAGGACTTGATCGTGATTCTTCGTGATCACTTCTTCTCACAAACTTCACGTTACAAGTCGTATTTTAAATCACTGAACCCACATTGTGTCCATGGAGTGGTTCGATATACATCACTGGTTTCACGTTTACGCGGTTTTATAAACAAAGTGCACAAAATGACGCACTACTTGTTCCTGCCGTATATTTCATCTCAGAAACCACTAATTTGGTTTCCATTAAATCCGGTTAACCCAACGGCTCTGCTTGTCAAAACAAAAGCAGGGAATTAACATTTAAATAAAAACATAAAATACCGAACTTGCGGCAGCATTTTAGGAATAAATTCTATATTCTGCGTCAGAAGATATCATGTCATTCTCGAAGTAACAAGGATGATGATGATGATGATACTGGTGTTAATACCACGCAAACCTTTACACTGGCACAATGTGCAAGTATAACTGTATAATTAATCATGTCATCAACTAATAAACTAAAACTTACGAGTCTCCACACGTTATTCGAAAGGACTACAAATAAGTGCGAGAGCTCTGTATAAAATTTAATTTAATTGCAACAGTAAAAAATATGGCGACAGTGCAAATCTATCAGGTTACAGGGTACAGATAATTTTAAAAAGTTCTTCCCGTCCACGCCATGGAGCATACAGTGTAGTGAAGATACGGTTACACTAATTCCTATCCTCGACAGGGGGTGCAGTGTGGCTTTATTTGTTTACGTGATCACGTGGAGCACTAATGAACAGAACTGTACTCCCTCGATCTACACTGTTTCGACCCCATCTGGTCCGGCATTCGCATCAGTATTTGCATGTGGTGTGGCACAACTCACACTCCACCTCTTAGCTGCCCGCAGTGACAAACGAATTGTAAATCGCACCGCTGCAAAATATTCCTGCTGCTGAGACAGAAATTACAAAAAATGTAATGGCCATGAATGGAAACACACACAAACAGAAAAAGCAATCCAAAATTCATATGATGTGGAGAATGTGGGCTTCAAGGGGCAAGTAAAAAGGATGAAGATGAATCCAGAATGGTAAGGTTTCACATGAAAATGGTTGGCAGTTTCAAGGGCAGCCCCCCTTCAGGGCACGGATAGATCTGCCCTGACAGAACAACAATAAGCGTCAAATAAACGTTGTATTCCATGCAGTTAAGTATGGGCGTCGTTTTCAACTGATATTTCCCAAAGAAACCTAAGTGTATGCCATTAAGTCTTTCATATTCCGAGATGTATGTGTGTTTGTATTATAACCTCTATTCTGTCATATTCTGTAAAAGTGTGTTTTACAGTACATTTTATTATTATTAATATCATTATCGTCTTTTTTATCATTACTACTATTATTTATTCGCGCCATCCTTCCCTAACACCATGCTTCGAACCTGAGCTACCTCTTCCTCTGACTCCGACTGCCCTGTGGGAATTCTTTCTTTGTCACACTCTAGGTTTCTGGAGTGTCAATATTTTCATACTCGCGTGGGTCATCGCAGGTTTCGTGTTTCTGAAATTGAATTCACCTTCCTTGACAGGTTAAAACAAATTTATAAGAATCAAACTTTCTAATTAGTTTAAAGCCTGTAACACCTATTTACAACCCAATAACTTTGGAAAACAAATGAAACCTGTGCGAGGCAAACTTCTGATAGAATCATCAACAACTAACAAAGAGGCGCTCAAGGAAAGGACTTTAAACATGCAATGCACCTGGTCAGTCACACTTGAGCCATCTATTGGGACAAAAAAGAAGTAAATGAAGGTTCAAGTCATCCCGTCACGCGATCCAAGCAAAACTAAAGAAAGGTAAGGACTGGCGAATCATGGGAACAAACATAATAAAAGTCATCATGAAACGGCTATTCTTCGAATTACAAAGGAATACGTCAATTCCTTCTCGTGGAACATTAATTAACATGCCTAAAACTCAATTCTTATGAAGAGCGAAACGTTACGCTAATACAATGATGGAAGTTCCTGAATTTTTTTATTCACAATAGGAAGTTCAGCACGAATTGGCCAATAGGTACAAAACACCAATACTGCAGTTTTCACATACGCAATGGACAATACATGAACAATGAAAAAAGCAATTCAAGAGGTTTTGAATAAAAGTATACAAGACAAATTAATTATTTCAAAATGTGATGTGTGATACGGTACTCTTACACGTAATAAAGTGGCTACTCAAGATGGCCAAATGGCTTTAATATTGACATAGGCAATAACGTAGAAGGACGACAACGGAAAAGACTCAATAGAATTAGTAAAGAATAAACAAGAAAAGTTCGAATACAAATAATTTAGCTGGGTATTGAGCAAAACCATAAGTAAACATATATAAAAGTCATGAAAATAAATGGAGTTTGTAAACATCACGGCTATGATAGGAACAAGTTCGATAACATGGAAAGCACGTAATTAACTGAAAATTTAGTATCAAAAATAAACTTTAATAACCACGAAAATGTTCTGAGAAAGAAGAAAGTTGAAAACAAGAGGTGAAAATTACAGAAGTAATAGTAGACCAGTTAGCTAAACAGGCAATTACGATAAACCCAGTGAACACATACAGCTACAAATGTAAAGTTATTGAAAGAAATAGAACAATTTCAATCATATCACAAAGACGGAACAATATAGGACAAGAAAATTCGAAGCCAAAGTATAACAAATCAGTAAAATGAGGAGACACATAAGGTGCAACAACGGAATAAAATGCATGTACAAACAGTTTAATGTAGAAGCAGCAGGATAAGAATCATTCTTACTGCAGTGCAATGTAGTGAAGGTATGGACGTGAGTTTCACAACAAGAACGCAACGTCGGACCTGTGTCTAATTCAAAAGAAAATTCCGCAAGAAGCTATTTACACTTTCAAAGTGATAACGAAAACAAATGCGGCGAAACTAGAACTTCACACCTGCAACAGTAGATACAGACAGAAACTGTGAAAGTTTTGTTTCCAATGAGCCGAGTCATAGCAATTGCATGCCTCTGCCGCTAGGTGCCACTAATCTTGAAAGTGGCTACCCCACAACCAAACAGTCTATTCGGCATCCGGCAAAAACAAAGTTAATAAGAGATGTGCAAGTACATTCGCACACAATTCACGTTGAGCCACCCAGCCGAAATCCATTTATGCTGAGTGCAAGACAGTCGATCAGAAGGGGTCCATTTCAATGACAGTTCTGGTCTGTCTCCTCTACCTGGTAAGTGGAAACTATGACCCTGCTGACCGATGAAAATTGTGAGAGTTTCTCTGCCAGCTGAGAGTTACCAGCGTCTTGCAGGAATTTGTCACCACTGGGGACGTATGAGTTGAGTCCCGCGATTAAGAAATTGTACCAGTTGCGTCCCAAGTTATCTGCTTTATGTGTATCATACACAGACACGACCACAAGGCCCGCATTCACCGGGTAGCGAACCCGCAGCGCAGCGAGGGACACCACACGCACGCACACACACACACAAATACAAAGACACCACCCGACGTCGACCCTTTTCTACTCTCGATGACATGGAAGGAAACCCACAGGGGGGTGGACGAGGCCACTCACACCCGTTACGGACGACTAGGGCGAGAAAGAAGCGCCGCAGACGGACATCAAACCAAGATACCCTGGACCCGATTCGACACTAAAGCCGTTCGGGTTTTCCTCGGGAGCCTAGTACACAAATGATAGACCTGAAAACTGACAGCACGTAACTAGTAAACTCCGGTCGCTACCATTCTGAGGCAGCAAGTGCATGCTAACGGTTTATAATCACCTGTAACATAACACTGTAACATAAACCGTAGTGCCACAATTTATGCTGTGACTATGTGCAAACGCTAAAAATCTGATAGCATGATATTCACTAAAGTCTGCACATACGACGAAAATGTCTAAATGCATACAGCTTCATGCAGTTCCTTATCTCTGACATATGTCTCGGCAGTTAGTTTATCGCCATCAGGGACTCCTGCACAAGCAATTTGCAGTTTGTCAAAATGTGTAACCTAGCCCGACAAGGGCAAAATTATTGCTGAAACATGTAACATAGTTGAGTGAAAAGGTAAAGTGATCCCGTTACAGATCCTGTGTGGCCCAGAGGGTGGGTAGAAGTATAGCTCTACTCTTCCATGACCGCGGCACCAGAAGGGGGTGAGTGGTCAGCAGCACGCCCCGGCCACACTTCACCCCCGGGAAAGACCCGGTACCCATTTTACGGGAGGGTGG
>Ga0123353_10010656_pt1 | contig 12845 bp, 9 predicted proteins | sample TergutLab28metaG_3_FD_92763 | JGI IMG/M metagenome (GOLD analysis project Ga0123353, IMG submission 92763) | Labiotermes labralis P3 segment gut microbial communities from Petit-Saut dam, French Guiana - Lab288 P3 | ecosystem: Host-associated > Arthropoda: Insects > Digestive system > Gut ...
GGCGGGCAGGCCGTTTTCCAGACAATACGCCCTCACGTCATCTTTTTCGAGGCGCCCCAAAGGGAAAAGCACGCGTTTTAATATATCCTGATTCAGCCTGCTCAAAAAGTAGCTTTGGTCTTTGTTTGACGGCGAAGCGCGGAGCATGAACGCGTTTTCTTCTTTGGAATATTCATTTATGGCATAATGCCCCGTAGCGATATGCCCCCCGCCATTATTGTCGGCGTATTCCAGCATTTTTTTAAACTTTACCTTCGGATTGCATATGGCGCAGGGGTTGGGCGTGCGCCCCTGTATGTATTCGTCCGCGAAATAGTCAAGAACGTGCTTTTCAAATTCTTCCGTGCAGTCCAATACATTAAATTTTATCCCTAAAAGCCCCGCCGTTTTTTTTGCGTCCCCAATATCCACGCCGTTCATTTTTTCAGGCGTCATAATAAGATAAAGCCCCTCCACATCATAACCCTGTGAGAGCAGAAGCTTCGCGGCGGCAGAGGAATCAACCCCGCCGCTGAGTCCTATGAATACTTTGTTTTGCATATTTTATATTCCTCTCAACGTATGTATGTCAACGTTTTCGTAGGGGCGTGCCTTGTGTCCGCCCTTGAGCTGCACCTATTTTCCGGGCGGATACAAGGCACGCCCCTACATAACGAATGATCTTGAAAATATAATAATTATGGTATATAATGAATTGCGGAGGGATCAACATGAACCCATATATAAACTTAAACCGGATTGAATTCGTTGTCACGGATTCATGCACAGGCAGGTGCAGGCATTGTTCAATAGGGGATTCCCTTAACGTCAAAAAAGAGGCGATCGACCGCGGCAAGGCCGTGGAAACAATTAAAAAGCTTGCCGGCATTTATAAAATTGAATCCGTTATGACCTTCGGCGGCGAACCTCTGCTTTACTCGGATACCGTTTATGCGATGCATAAAACGGCGGCGGGTTGCGGCATACCTAAACGTCAAATTATCACAAACGGTTTTTTCACGAAGGATGAGGATAAAATCAATGATACCGCGAAAAAACTGAAAGAAAGCGGCGTTAATTCCCTGTTGCTTTCGGCAGACACGTTCCATATGGAGCATATCCCCATTAAAACGGTATATCTTTTCGCCGAAGCGCTTCATAAGCGAAATATAGAAGGCTTCAAGCTTCACCCGGCGTGGGTGGTGAACAGGGAGCATAAAAACCCGCATAACATTGAAACGGAAAACTGCCTTGCTTATTTTGCCAAGCTTCAAATACCTGTATCAAAAGGAAACAATATTTTTCCGGCGGGCAGCGCGGTTAAATATTTATCGGGGTATTATGAGAAAAAACCTGTTGACCTTAACGTGAAATGCGGCGAAATGCCGTATACCGAAAGGTTGGACGACATAAAATGCCTGTCAATCAAACCGGACGGCGATGTGGCCGTCTGCGGTTTTTCAATTGGCAATATATATCAAAATGATATCATTGATATAATAAAGGATTATGACCCGCGCAAAAACCGATATACGGCGGCGCTGCTTGACGGCGGGGTGCGGGCTTTAACGGAAACCGCGGAAAAGAACGGGATTGCATTTGATATATCCAAGCATTATTCGGCCTGCGGCGCGTGCCGCGAGATCATGGCGGCCGTCAGTTAACTGTAAAATTCCCTATCCCGGCAAACATCCTGTCAACGCCTTTTTTCAGCAGTATGTTTTCCGGCCTTTCGAGGGTTTTGTCGCCCGCTATTATGCTTTCGGCTATTTTCCGGGCGGAAAACAGTATTTTCGTGTCCTCCGTGATGTCCGCTATTTTAAGGGCGGGCAGGCCGTGCTGCCTTTTCCCCAGGAAATCGCCGGGGCCGCGTATTTTCAAGTCCTCCTCCGCTATTTTAAAGCCGTCGGAGGTGTCCCGCAGTATTTTCAGGCGTTTCAGCGTGTCCTCGTTCCTACTGCCTGACACAAGGACGCAGGTTGATTCATGCCCGCCCCTGCCTATGCGCCCCCTTAGCTGGTGAAGCTGTGACAGCCCGAACCTCTCGGCGTTTTCTATAACCATTACCGTGGCGTTTGGAACGTCAATGCCCACTTCTATAACCGTCGTCGATACCAGCAGTGACAGTTCCCCCTGCGCGAAAGCCCGCATCAGATTATCCTTTAAATCAGGCTTCATGTTCCCGTGGAGGACGCCCACTTTATATTTTTTAAAAACAATTTTGGCAAGCTGCGTCGAGAATTCTTCAGCCGAGACCAGCCCTTCCGCGCCCGCGTCAATGACGGGGCAGACTATATAGCATTGCCGTCCCGCATCCATGTCTTTTTTTAAAAAAGCGAAAAGGCGCTCGTGATAGGACGGGTTAACCAGCACGGTTTTTATGGGCTTGCGCCCTGCGGGCATTTCGTCCAGCAGGGATATGTCTAGGTCGCCGTAAACCACAAGCCCCAGCGTCCGTGGGATGGGCGTGGCGGACATAACAAGCACGTGGGGGTTGTTCCCCTTGCCGGTTAAAGCCGCCCTCTGCGACACGCCGAAACGGTGCTGCTCGTCCGTCACCACAAGCCCCAGTTTATTGAAGCGGACGTTATTTTGTATAAGCGCGTGGGTGCCGATAACGATATCCGTTTCCCCGGCCTCAAGAGCGTATTTTACGCTTTTCTTTTCAGCAGCTGAGGTAGAGCCCGTAAGCAACCGGACGTTTATATCCGTTTTTTCAAATATTTCAGTAAAAAAATTGAAATGCTGCACCGATAAAATCTCCGTGGGGGTCATCAAGGCGCACTGGAAACCGTTTTTGACGGCGTTATACATAAGCGCGGCCGCCACCGCCGTCTTGCCCGAGCCTACGTCGCCTTCAAGAAGCCTGTTCATGGGACGGTCGTTTTTCATATCGTTTAAAGCCTCGCTTACCGCCCTCTGCTGCGCCGCTGTCAAATTATAAGGCAATAATTTTAAAAATCCGTCAGTATGATCCTCTGTTATCCGCGCCGACGTGACGCTTTTGCCCCGTTCGCGGAGCATCAGCATACCGAGCTGCAAAAAAAGCAGCTCTTCAAATATAAGCCGCCTGCGCGCGTTTTCCAAATCCTCCGTGTTTTTCGGGAAATGTATCTTTTCCAGCGCGCCCCATAAGCTTAACATGGAATACTTTTCAATTATCCTCCCGGGCAGGGTTTCTTCGACGGTATCCTTCAACCCGTCAAGGGCGGTTCTGACGCATTTCTCTATCGCCCTTGTATTAAGATTTTCAGTCTGGGGGTAAACCGGGCGGAACCCCGTCCCTTTTTCGCTTAAAACAAATTTAGGGGACTGCATCTCCCGTCCGCCATAATAATCTTCTGTGATTTTGCCGTAAAAAAGGTATTCCGCCCCTTCCTCAAGCAGGGAGGATATATATTTGTTGTTGAAAAATGTGAGGTTCAAAAAACCCCTGCCGTCGGTCGCCGAAGCCTTGGTTATCAGCATCCCGCCCTTGACCCTTGACGTTTCAGGCGGCGCGGCTAAGACGGCTTTGATGCACACCTGAGTGTCAAAGGGCGCGTCCATTATGGGCAGGGTGTTCGCGAAATCCTCATACACCCGCGGATAAAAACGTATAAGCTCCGACACGGTATTGACGCCGAGCCTCGCGAAAAGCTCAGACCGTTTCGGCCCCACGCCCTTAAGGTATTTTATTGAAGTGTTTTCGGACAGTTGCATTTTTTGTTCAGCTTTCACTTGAAAAAACTTGCCCAAAACGGCATTTTAAAATCGTCTGGGCTTTGGATAAAAGGCAAATATTCCGTATTCTGCCATACGCGCACATAATCAATATGGAATACCGACGGGTTTTCGCGGGTATTTATAAATTCGCCCAATTTTTGGCCGTAAGGACCCCATTCCGCCCGGTGCGTCTCGACCGTCAGGCGCAAAAACTCAGGCACGCGGGAAACCCCGCCGAGGGCTGCGCTCCAATGGGGTACTCCGTCAACATAAAAAGTGTATTCCGTGGGAGTCCATAATAAGCCGTATGTATGGTAGCCGTCATATAAATCCCTGCCCGTATCCGCCACATTTCCCTTGGAGCGGTACCAAAATCCGTAGCCGTCCCAATGTATGGCGTTCCCCACCTTGCCCGGGTCGTTATAAAACGATGATTCGTAAATGTCAATTTCGCTTCCGTCGCGCCCGCCGTTCCCAACCTGCCCCATAGAATTGCATTGCAGCCAGAAAGCGCTCCATAATCCTTCATCTCTAGGTATTTTTACCCTCGCCTCGAAATAGCCGAAAGCCTGTTCAAAAGTGGGCGCGCTTTTTCCGTCTATTATTTTACGCGTTTCTATTCCCCCGGAAAAATCACCTTCGGCAGGGCAAACGGGGCAGTTGTTATCGGTCAACCGCATAGAATAAACCAGCGCCTCGCCGTTCTCCACGCGCACCATATTGTCGCACCAATTCCCCGTCAGCCGCTTGCCGTGAGGGGAAGGGTGCCACAATTCATCCAAAATACTGCCGTCAAAATTTTCATCCATAACCAAATACCAGCCGCCGCCGTTTTTCTTCGCGTCATCAAGATTAGCATACGCCGCTTCCACATCCGGCCGCGGAGGCCTTATATTGACGGGTTTATCCCGGTAGGCAAAGCCCGGCACAAGGATATATGCCGCCGCGAAGATAACGGCAACAAGCATTATGGCCGTAATTGCGATTATTTTCCGTTTCATAAGCATATTCACCTCAATACCTCATCGAATATTTCGCAACATAGCAAGGTGTCGGCGTGAGGCACGACGGGGCTTTCCGTCAATCCCTCCCGCACGCAGCGGACGGTTTCCTCAATCTCATAAATAAAGCCGTTTTCAACATTCACCTCAAAGCGTTCGGCGACTTCGCCGCCGCGGTACAGCACGCTTTCCCCGCTGTGGATAATGCGTGGAACCATTATATGCCCTTCCGTTCCGTATATCGCGGCAGAACCGGGCAGCGAAGCCATAAACGTGGTATGCAGGCTTGCCGCGCACCCGTCAAAATCAAGCATGACTGTATCCGTGACATCTACGCCCGTATCGCCCCGTACCACCTCCGATTTAACGCCCGTAACGGGCTTATTGATAAGATATGTCATCAGCTCGACGGCGTAAACGCCGAGGTCATACATCGCGCCGCCCGCTAACGCGGGGTTTAAAAGCCTCGATTCCGGGTCGGGGTGAGCTATGAAGCCGACAGCGCAGTGAGCCGTTACCGGTTTGCCTATGGCTCCGTCTGCAACCCATTCCCGCGCTTTGCGGATATGAGGATGAAACCGCGACCACATGGCTTCCATAACAAAAAGGCTGTTCTTTTCGGCCAAATCAAAAATATCCCCGGCCTGCCGCCTGCTTGTCGCCATAGGCTTTTCAATGAGAACGGGCTTGCCGCGCCGCAGGCACAACAGCGCGTTTTCATGATGAAAGTTGTGGGTTGTGGCAATATATACCGCGTCTATATTTTTAATTGCCAGCATATCCTCATAACCGCCGGAAAAGCCTATATTTTCCTCTTCCGCGAACCGGCTTGCCTTATCGGGGTTTTTGCTTGACACCGCCGCGACTTCCACGCCGTCCAGACGGCGCGCCGCGTCACAGAATTGACGGGCGATTCTGCCCGCCCCCATAATGCCGAAATTAAATGCCATAGTTATAAACATCCTTTACCTAATTATATATTATCAAAATAATCTCCGGTAATTCCTAACAACAATGATTAGCAATAGCCGGAGAATCCTAATGACCCGCAAGAGACGCCGCAACGGCGGCCCCTGCGGGATTGGCGGTTTAAAAGTATTTATTTGTTAACAACCGAAAATATATTTAAAATCGAATCAAAGATATAACCCATAAGCTTTTTGAACCCGCCGAATATATCAATCTGCCAGCTTAATGTTTTCAATTCAGAATCGCCGTAATAATCGGTATATTTTTTGGTATAGGTTTCATAGCTGCCGTCCTCGTCAACGGCTATCACCCTGAAGCCGCGAACGGCGTCGTCGCCGTATGAATTATATGTAATGCCGGGGGATTGGATAAGGTCTATGCCGCTGACGTTTACAATAAAATCGTTCACATGGTCGTGGCCGAACACAAAACCGATAATATCGCCTGTTTCAACTGCGGCGGCAAGCTGGCCGCTGTTCGTGTTGGACGGGCAGGGCCATTCGCCCAGATAACCGGGAAGGGAACCCCTTAATTTAAGCATATAGTCAATGCCGTTGTAGGTTTTCGTGGAGAGGCTCGTGCCTTCTTCCTTCAAAGCCACCGCTTCATAAATTTCGGGTACGGGGATATGCTGGAACGCGAGGGCGGGGACGATCCCGCCGTTTTCCTCCGCAAGGGCGGCGGCGGTATTTTTATACCAGTCTATCTGATCCTCATGCACATAGTCATAACCGCCGTTTTTTATGTCGTACATATTGGAATCAAAGAGCCAAAGGTTGAATCTCATTTCGCCGTCCGCGTCAAATATCGGCAGACAGCAGTTCCCGTAGCCTGTAAGAGAGGGGTCGGCGTTATAAGTAAGGCAGTTGCCGTATTTTAAATATGCCTTATGCATATTTTCTTTTTTATTGCCGTTTTCGGCGTCATGATTGCCGAAGGTGTAGGCAAAAGGTATCCCGCGCTCACGCAGCGGGGCGACTATTTGGTCTATGGCGATATCGTTGAGCATTTTCCCGAACTGCACCACGTTGTCGCCCGTGAAAACCACAAGGTCCGGCTTTATATCGTCAAGGGCTTTGCCGATAAAATCGACCATAGCCTTGCGGACGAAAGCCGTATCCTGGCAGTCGGCGAACTGCACGACGGTAAATTTCCCGTCGTCGTTGAAAAACAGTTTATTGTCCTCATCAACTGCCGCCGATGCGAAAAGCGTAAAGCAGAGAGGAAGCATAAGCAACAGTGCAACGGTCGTTTTTAATGATTTTTTCATAATAAAACCTCCAAATGTATAGTAATCGCAAAGTCTGAGTAAAATATACCATACATTTAAAGGTTTTGCAATATCTTTATTGAAATATTATCCGTTGAACGCTAAAAACGCTTTGTAAGCCATATAAACGTCCAGCTTTGAGACTATTTCATAAGGCGAGTGCATTGACAGGACGGGTACGCCCACGTCGATAACGTCCACGTCAAGGTTCGCGACATATTTCGCCACGGTCCCGCCGCCGCCCTCGTCCACCTTGCCCAATTCGCCCGTCTGCCAGACGATATTGTTTTTTTCGAGCAGGGCGCGGATTTTCCCAGTATATTCCGCCGACGCGTCGGAGGTGTCGGCTTTTCCCCGCGCTCCCGTGTATTTCGTGACCACGATGCCTTTGTTCAAAAACGAGGCGTTCTTTTTTTCGAGCACGTCCGGGAATGTGGGGTCGAAAGCCGCGTTCACGTCCGCCGAAAGGCATTCGCTTCGGCTGAGCGCCTCATATCCGTCAAGGCCTTCGGCTTTGGCTAAATCCCATATGAAATTTTTCATGAAATCGGAATTAAGCCCCGTATTGCCGTCGCTGCCGACTTCTTCTTTATCGGCGAAAACGGCTATCAATGTTTTATCAGGTGTTCCCGCGTCCAAAACGGCCATCAGGCTCGTGTAGGCGCAAATCCTGTCGTCATGGCCGTAGGCGGCTATCATGCTTTTGTCGAAACCTATGTCCGAAGCTTTGTGGGCGGGAACCAGTTCAAGCTCCGCGCTTAAAAAGTCGCTTTCCGTGACGCCGTATTTTTCGTTCAGTATCTTTAGAATATTAAGCTTTATGTTGTCGCCCTCGTCGCTGTTATCAAAAGGGCGGCTCCCTATCAGAATGTTAAGCTCCTCCCCCTTGATTCCGCTTGCGAGGGGCCTTTTGCCCTGCTCCGCGCCGAGATGGGGCAACAAATCCGTTATCGCGAACTTCGGCTCGTTCTCATTTTCACCCAGCTTGATGTTTACAACGCTCCCGTCGGTTTTCACAAATACCCCGTGGAGCGCGAGGGGTATGGCCGTCCACTGGTATTTCTTGATACCGCCGTAATAATGGGTCTTGAAAAGCGCCAGCTCGCTGTCCTCATAAAGGGGGTTCTGCTTCAGGTCTACGCGCGGCGAATCTATATGCGAAGCCGTTATTTTTGCGCCTTCGGACACGCCTTTTTTCCCGATGACCGCGAGCATGGCCGCCTTGCCCCTGTTGTTCACGTAGATTTTATCGCCGGGGGCGTATTTCCCGCCCTTTTCGTATTGCGAAAAGCCGTTTTTCACGGCCTCTGCGATAATTTCCTTAACGGCTTCCCTTTCCGTCTTGGCTTTGTCGAGAAAACCCTTGTATTTTTCGCAAAAACCGTCCGCTGCCTGTATTTCCTCCGCGCTCACGCGTTTTGATATGTGTTTCGGCGTGTAAAAAAGGGATTCTTTCATTTTTTTTGTTTCTTTATTTTCGGACATATAATCCTCCCGTCGTCGTGCGGTACGCGCGGGGGCGCGTACCCTACGATTCATCCATTTTTAAATTGTATAGGCTCTCATACATTTTTATCGCGTTGTTGACTTTGTAAACATAATACCTGGTTTCGGAAATAGGTATGTAAGACAGCGTTTTCCCGTCCGGGGAGAGGGAACTGTCGGCCAGCCACCCGTTTATGCGGCCACGCCCTGCGTTATATGCCGCCAGCGCGGTGTCGGTGACCTGAAATTCGTCGAGCAGCATTTTTAGGAAGAACGAGCCGTACTTTATGGACGTATCCGGGTCGTAAAGCAATTCCGTGTCAAGCTTCTCCCCGGTTTTCGTCATCAGCCAATCAAAGGTTTCATCCGTTATCTGCATAAGCCCCTTCGCTCCTGCAGAGGATATGGCTTCCGGGTCAAAATCGCTCTCGGTTTTTATCACCGCCAGAATCAAAACGGGGCTGACGCCGTAATCCTCCGCGTATTTATAAATCAGCTTCTCGTAGCGTATGGGATGCGACCTTTTAACAAAGCTGTTCACCGCGACAGCGGACAATACGGAAAGAGCGAGTACGGCGGCGGCCAACATAAATGAGTATTTTTTTAATTTTGATTGTTTTTTCTGCATTATTTCTCGCTGATAGCAGCAATCCCCGGCAATACCTTGCCCTCAAGGAATTCAAGGGACGCCCCGCCGCCTGTTGAAATATGGGACATTTTTTCCGTAAAGCCCAGCTTCTTTATAGCCGCGATGCTGTCGCCGCCGCCTATTACGGAAATCGCGCCGGAATCCGCCACAGCCGTGGCAACGGCTTCGGTGCCTTTCGCGAAATTATCGAATTCCGCCGCGCCCATAGGGCCGTTCCAGATTATGGTCGCCGCGCCTTTTATGGCTTCCGCGAAAATCGCCCTTGTCTTTTCGCCTATGTCAAGCCCTTCAAAGCCCGCGGGGTAGCTGCCCACGTCCGCCGTCATATATTCCGTGTCGGCGGCAAAGGCTTTGCCCACAACATTATCGACGGGAAGCAGGAATTTAATGCCCTTGGCATCTGCTTTCGCGATAAGCTCTTTGGCGAGTTCAATTTTATCATCTTCAAAAATAGAGTTGGCGATGCCGTACCCCTGCGCCTTGAAGAATGTGTAGGCCATGCCGCCGCCGACTATCAACGTATCGACTTTGTCGATAAGGTTTTCGATAACGCCTATTTTGTCGGATATTTTTGAGCCGCCGAGAATGGCGACCAGAGGGCGCTTCGGGTTTTCAAGTGCGCCGCCCATAAATTCTATCTCTTTCCTGATAAGGTACCCGCAGGCGCTGGGAAGGTAGTCCGCCACGCCGCAGGTGGAGGAATTCGCCCTGTGGGCAGTGCCGAAGGCGTCGTTTACGTAAAGCTCCGCCAGTGCGGCGAATTTCTTTGAAACCTCCGGGTCGTTTTTCGTCTCGCCTTTTTCAAAGCGCACGTTTTCAAGCAGGATCACACCGCCGTCGGCAAGACCTGCGGCTAAAGCCTTTGCGTCCTCGCCGAAAACATCTTTCGCGAGCTTCACTTCCCTGCCGAGCAGCTCGGACAGACGCTTCGCCACGGGGGCCATTGAGAATTTGGGGTCGTATTCCCCGGCGGTGGGCCTGCCCAAATGGGAGCAAAGAATAACTTTCGCGTTATTCTTAATAAGATATTCAATGGTGGGAAGGGAAGCGGCGATCCTTTTGTCGCTGGTGATCTCGCCGTCCATAATCGGCACGTTAAAATCGCAGCGCACAAGAACCCTTTTGCCCGCAACATTTAAATCTTCGACGTTCTTTTTGTTTAATACGCTCATTTTTAATCCTCCAAATATAAAATAATATTTTATCTATATTTTATAATTTTATTCCCTTTTTTTCAATATACAAATGAAACAAACAATTTAAATTATAAAATAAAAATTTGTTATATACGGTATTGGCAAATATATCATTTATGGTATAATATACAATACATTAAACTGTTTTTTATGCTAATTTTTATTATTTATAAAGTCAACTACGATGATTTTGCCTTTTCTTTGGCGTTGCAGCGGATAAAAGCCCTGCCCTGTTCTTTGAACACCGTTTTTTGGTCGGGGTGAAGGGAGCGGTAAATCTGAAGCATCTCGCTTTCGCCGTGGCTTTTTTCCGGGCCGGAGCGGAAATCGAGCAGGTAGTCGGTTGTGACGCCAAAATATTTTGCGAACAGTTTCAGGGTTTCAAAGTCCGGCTCGCGTGTGCCCTGGACATAGTTGCTTATCGTGGACGGGGCTATATTTATCTCGCTTGCCAGCCGCTTTTGGGTTAAATCATGGTCTTCAATCAGGTTATATAATATTTTGTTGAATGTCAACTTTATCATCTCCCATTTCATTTTAAATAAGAAATGAAATTTGTTCAAATATGCACACAACACGGGTTGACATAGCCCGTCATGTGTGCTATATTATGTTCGGTTATTTAAAATATTAAAATTTTGGGAGGTATTTTTCAATGAAAATTAAGGTGAAAACGATTTGCGCGGCGGTTTTGGCGGCGGCGGTATTTCTGACAATCAACGTGGCGGGGTTCACATTTAGCACTTTGGCGGCGGAAACGCCGAAAGCGGGCGACGACGGGACGACGAACTGGGATTTTATCGAGCCTGTTACACATCTAAAATCCGTGCCGAACGGGTACACGGGCATTTATACCCCGCAGGATTTGAACAATATCCGCGCTAACCTGTCGGGTAAATATATGCTGATGAACGATATTGATTTAGCGGCATGGGGAAATTGGGAGCCTATAAGCAAAAATTATGCTTCGGCCTTTAGTGGCATATTTGACGGAAACGGGTATGAAATAAAAAATATTACTATCATTAATAATGACCCTTCAAACATCTATACAGGTTTGTTTGGCTTTGTAGTCAATGGTACGATAAAAAATCTTGGAATGGCTGCGGCAAACATTGAAAGAAGCATTGCCGGCGGGGAAACAGGTGGGATAATAGGCAGGGCAGAGAACTCTGTAATCAATAATTGTTTTTTCAAAGGAACTGTAACAGGTTCTCATGTAGGTGGAATTGCGGGAGTGTCTCATTCAATAATAAAAAACTGTTTCAACGAAGGCACGATAAACGGAGCCGAGGGTGCGGGCGGGATTGCGTGTTCAAGTTATAAGGAAATTTCCGATTGCTATAATTTAGGCGCTGTAAATGCAATTACTGACAGTTGGTCGGCTGGCGCCGGCGGGATTGCGGGAGATTCCTGGTTAACAGAAATAAAAAATTGTTATAACGAAGGGGAAATAACCGCGATTTCTACCGGTATACAATGTGCCGGGGGTATTGCCGGAAGTGCCGATACAATTTTAAACTGCTATAATTCAGGCAGGGTAAACGCGGAATCTTCTTCAATATATTCAACTGATTCTACCGCCGCCGGGGGAATCGCGGGGATCGCGAGATATTATACGGGATATTATAATTATGGCAGTAAAATAAATAATTGCTATAACACGGGTGACGTTAATGTGTGGGCGGCTTCCTGTGACGCCAACGTGGGAGGAATTGCGGGGTATACATATGATTCGCCCATATCTTATTGTTATAATGCAGGCGCTGTTTCCGGGCATGTTGAAGTTAATGGCAGCCTTAATATCGGGGGGATACTCGGATTCAGTGAGACTATATATTCAAACGTCAGTTATTGCTATTATATCAATAATATTTCGAGGCCTGTCGGGAGCGACAATATATTGCCTTCTTATGTTAAATCCCTTTCCGAAAGCGAAATGAAAGTGAAAACAAATTTTTATGAATTTGATTTTGTTAATGTTTGGGGCATAGACCCGGAGATTAATGACGGCTTCCCGTTTTTAAGGGTTTTTGAAGACGTGCCGGAAGAAGAAACAACGACAGCAACCCCCGCAACCACAACAAAACCGCCTGTCACAACCGCAAAACCTCCCGCAACCACAGCAAAACCGCCTGTTACAACCACAAACCCCCCGGAAACAACGGCGAAGCCGGTTGAAACGACAGCAAAACCCCCGGCAACCACCGTCAAGCCTTTCGAAAAAACCACCAAAAAACCGCCGGAAACCACTGCGAAGCCGACAACCGGGCCGGAAACAACCGCAAAACAGGAAACTACGGCCAAACCCGAATCAACCGCAGCGCCCGTGCCGACTTCCCCGCCCGTGCCGGACAAAATAACAATCAACATTTACAATATCTACATAATAAACAACAATATGCTGACAGGCGTCTCCGCGGGCGACACCCTTGGCGACATATTAAGCAGCATCAACGAGAAAGATTATGTGAACGTGTTCGGCAGGGACGGCGACGAGATCAAAGACGGCGGCGCGCCGCTTGCCACGGGCATGAAGCTGAAGCTCATGGACGGCGGCAAAGTAAAGCAGGAGCTGCCCGTCGTGGTCA
>Ga0123353_10010657_pt1 | contig 12844 bp, 9 predicted proteins | sample TergutLab28metaG_3_FD_92763 | JGI IMG/M metagenome (GOLD analysis project Ga0123353, IMG submission 92763) | Labiotermes labralis P3 segment gut microbial communities from Petit-Saut dam, French Guiana - Lab288 P3 | ecosystem: Host-associated > Arthropoda: Insects > Digestive system > Gut ...
ATAAATATTTAATTGTAAAAGATATCGTAAAAGCAAATCCTTTTGCATTTATATCAGGTTTAAAAAAAGAAAAGAGATTACCTCGTTACTTTGAATATAATGAATTAGAAGAATTATTAGATGAACCTGATTTAAATACTCCTTTAGGACAAAGAAATCGTTTGATATTAGAAATGTTATATGCAACTGGTATTCGAGTAAGTGAATTAATAAATATAGAGTTAAAAGATATTAATTATAGTGAAAGAACCATATTAATCCTTGGAAAAGGAAATAAAGAACGATTAGTATCTTTTGGAGAATATTGTGAAGAAATATTAAACTTATATATAAGTAACGGTTATAAAGATTTAAATAAGAAGGATAGTAAATATTTATTTTTAAATAATAATGGAGAACCATTAACAGATAGAGGAGTAAGATATTTATTGGATAAGATTATTAAGAATACTTCTTTAAATAAAAATATATCACCTCATATGATAAGGCATTCATTCGCAACACATCTATTAAATGAAGGATGTGACTTATTTACTGTCCAAAAGTTACTAGGCCATGAAAGTTTAAAGGCAACTCAAGTTTATACGCATGTCACAACAGATAGGTTAAGAGAAGTTTATTATCATTCTTTTCCAAGAGCGAAGAAAGATGATGAATAACCAAATTTTACCAATGAAAAAGTTTGCATGTTCGATATATTATTAAGTTAATCTATGGTAAACTTTTCTGTAGAGATATAAGTAATTGTTAGGTGTTCCTCTAGAAATGGAGGTGATGTCGATGTGGAAAGGACACGATGGAGTATTTAGTAATATTAGTGATATTAATATTGTTATTAGACCGAAGCCCAAAAAGCAAAGACAAATAGAAAAACACCTATCATCGTTGTGATAAGGTGTTTTCCTATTTTAAGTAATCTTATTTAAAATACAGAGACGACACTTAACTGACCAAAGTTATTTGTATCTCCTTTTTATTGTATGAAGTTTCCTTCATCTGTATACATTATAACACTCTTTTTATTTTTTGTCTATATTTTCGATGATAACCTAAACAGTATATAATCATTTTTCTGATTATATCTTTTATTTTTCTCCTATATACTATATAATAATATTAGTTCGAAAGGATGGATAAGTATGGAAGAATTTGAATTCAAGAGCAAAGAAGAACTATACAAGAGAGTAACACCAGCTTTAAGAGCAAAGAAACAAGAACTTACTAGATTAGGTTATTCGTATATTAAAGAAGAAGATATATGGAATTATTTAATTTCTGTTCGTTGGCAGAAAGCCCATAATTTGATGCTTTCTGATATTGTAAGTGATATTATCCATGTGAATAATAAACAGATCGACGAGTTTTTGAAAGGTAAACTTGAAAAGACTAGAAGAACAGAATATTTTGATAAAGAATTTGAAGTAGTGTAGGAGGGTCAGGTTATGGCAAAAGAAAAAATGGACAAAGATAGTATCAAAATGGAAAAAGAAAAATTAAAAAGAGCAAAAGAAGTTGAGAAAAGAAAAGCTAGAGAAGCAAAAGTAAAAGAACAATTAAAAGCAAAAAGAGAAAAAGCAAAAGACATAGAAGTAAAAGAAACAAAACAAAAAGGAAAAAAAGACAGTAGTGTTTTCGTTCAAATATTTGCATTAATAATAATTGCAGTAGCACTTGGTTTTGGTTTTGTTCCTCTTATGAGAAGTCTAAACTTTGGTTTAGATTTACAAGGTGGATTTGAAGTTTTATACAAAGTAGAATCAATTGATGGATCTTCAATGACAAGAGAAAAGATCAATGCAACATTCAGAACACTTAATAAAAGAATTGATTCTTTAGGAGTATCAGAACCTGAAATTATTATTGAAGGTAACGATCGAATTAGAGTAAAACTTGCAGGAGTAACGAATGCTGAAGAAGCAAGAAGTAGATTATCTACTGTTGCGACTCTAACATTTAGAGATAGTAATGATATTTTATTAATGACAAGTGATGTTTTAAGAGCAGGTGGTTCTAGAAGAACAGACGACGGGCAAGGAAAAGCAGCAGTATTATTAAATATAAGTGATAAAAGTGAATTCCATAGAGTAACAAGTTCTATTGCAGCATCACCAGATCAAATGATTGTAATTTGGTTGGATTTTGAAGAAGGTGTTGATAGTTTTAATACTGAAAGAACAAGTTGTGGTACAGCTGGTTCTAGATGTTTATCAGCAGCAACTGTAACACAGGGATTCGCAAGTGATGTAATTATTCAAGGAAACTTTACGGATGACCAAGTAAGTAATTTAGTAGAATTAATTAATTCGGGTAGTTTACCAACAAGATTAACAGAAATATCATCAAAAACAGTAGGAGCATCATTTGGAGATGCAACACTTGGTAAAACATTAGTTGCAGGTATTGTTGGTGTAGCATTAATAATGGTTTTATTAATCGCTGTTTATAAATTCGCAGGATTAATCGCATCAGTAGCGATTATGATTTATACATTCTTAGTATTCTTAGTATTTTGGACAATTGGAGGAGTACTGACATTGCCTGGAATTGCCGCATTAGTACTTGGAATTGGTATGGCAATCGATTCTAATGTAATTACATTCGCAAGAATAAAAGAAGAATTATACAAAGGACATGGTCTAGAACAATCATTTAAACAAGGTAGTAAAGCAAGTTTAAGAACAATTATTGATTCAGAAGCAACAACATTATTAGTTGCCATTGTAATGTTTATCTTTGGAGAAAGTTCTGTAAAAGGATTCTCGACTATGTTAATTATTACAATTTTAGTAACAATGTTTACAATGGTATTCTTAAGTAGAATGTTACTTAAAATGTTTATTAACACTAAATATTTTAATGATAAGATAAAATTATTTATTGGTGTAAAAGAAGATGATATACCAGATAGAACAAAGAATGAAAAAGTAAAAATAATTCCTTTTAGAAATGCTAATTTCTTACGTCATGCGAAGAAGTTTATTGCATTATCTTTGGTTATTATTGCCGCAGGTACTGTAGTATTCGCTATCAAAGGGTTTAATTTAGGAATTGATTTCCAAGCGGGAAGTGCAATTACTTTAGAAACAAGTAAAAGATTAGATCAAAAAGAAATTGAAAGTGATATAAAAGAGCTTGATTTAACAAAATCAAACTTCACACAAAATAGAAACGAAACATCTATTATGGTAAGAGAAGTATTAACACAAGAAAAAGAAGAAAAAGTAACTGCTTATTTTAAAGATAAATATGATGCTAATGTTGATATTGGAGTAGTATCAAATATTGTAAAAGAAGCATTAATCAATAATGCAATATTCTCAGTAATTATTGCAATGATTGGTATTATTATCTACATTGGATTAAGATTTAAGTTTAGTTATGCAATAGCAGCAGTAGTAGGGTTACTACATGATGTACTTGTAATGACTGCATTATTTACAATATTCCAGTTAGAAATGACAACAATGTTTATTGCCGCAGTATTAGCAATTATTGGATATTCAATAAATAATACAATTGTTACGTTTGACAGAATAAAAGAAAACTTAAAGGAAGAAAATGAGAAGAAATTAACTTATGAAACATTTAAAGAAACAGTAAATAGAAGTATTAGAGAAATATTTACAAGATCGATTTATACATCAATAACAACATTAATACCAATTGTTTCACTAATTGTATTAGGAAGTGCTGGAATTTTAAACTTTAACTTAGCAATGTTATTTGGGTTAATTGCTGGAACGTACTGTTCATTATTCATCGTAACAACAATATTTATCTTATTAGAAAAAAGAAATCTAGGAAAAGAAAAACAGAAAAAAGTCTATAAAGATGATTTACAAGAAAAGCAGATAGAAGGAATAAACTGCTAGGAAGGATTTGATTCCTAATGACAACAAAAAATAAAAATATAACAATTGAAGAATTAATTGAAAAAGTAGAATTATATGAGACAGACAAAGACGAGATAGAAAAGATAAGAAAAGCTTATGAGTTTTCTAGAATGAAACATAACGGACAAGAAAGAAAAAGTGGTGGACCATACATTAATCATCCTTTAAATGTAGCGGACATATTAACTACGGTAAGTGCAGACAGTGATACCATTCAAGCTGCACTTCTTCATGATGTTTTAGAAGATTGTGATTGTGCAGCCTCTGAGATGGAAACGGAGTTTGGAAGTGAAGTTACTAATTTAGTAAGTGGAGTAACTAAACTTTCAAAAATTAATTTCTCAACAGAAAATGAATATTTAACTTCGTATTATAAAAAGATTATCGTAGGAATGAGTGATGATGTTAGAGTTATCATTATTAAACTAGCAGATCGTCTTCATAATATGAGAACTCTATGGGCAACTCCTCCGGATAGACAAAAAGTAAAAGCTAAAGAAGCGCTTGATATTTTAGCGCCTATCGCACATCATTTAGGAATTCATAAAATTAAAAGTGAATTAGAAGATTTATCACTTCGTTATTTAAAACCAGAAGTCTTCAAAGATATCGCAGAAAAATTAAATATTACAAAACTAGAACGTGATAAAACAGTCTATGAAATGAAACAAGATGTTTCAAATCTTTTGACAGAACATAATATCAAACATGATATAAAAGGAAGAGCAAAGAGTATTTATAGTATTTATAATAAACTGGATAAAGGAAAAAAATTCAGTGATATTTATGATTTACTTGCTCTTAGAATATTAGTGGATACAGAACAAGAATGTTATTTAGCACTTGGAATGATTCATTCAAAATTCAGACCACTTCCAAGACGATTTAAAGATTATATCGCTATGCCAAAATCAAATATGTATCAATCTCTTCATACAACAGTATTTGGATTAGATGGTTACTTATTTGAAATTCAAATCCGTACCTATGATATGGATGAAGTCGCAGAAAACGGTATCGCATCACACTGGGCATACAAAGAAAACAAAGATGCCAAAGGGAGTATGCAATCTACTACAGAACAGAAATTACAATTCTTTAAAGCAATTATGGATTTAGATAATGACAAAATGAGCACTGAAGAATTTGTAAATAGTGTAAAAGAAGAAGTATTAAATAATAATATTTATGCTTTTACTCCAAAGGGAGATATTATTGAATTACCAAGAGGTGCAACTCCACTTGATTTTGCTTATAAAATCCATACAAGAGTAGGAGAAACAACCATTGGAGCGATTGTAAATAATAATATTGTGCCTTTAAATCATGAATTAAAAAACAATGATATCGTAAAGATTAACACCAATAAAAATTCTTTTCCATCACAAGAATGGATTAACATGGTTAAGTCAACCCAAACAAAAAACAGAATTCGCAATTATTTTTCTAAAAGTGAAAGAGAAGTATATATTGAAAATGGTAAAAGCAGTTTAGAAAAAGAACTTCGTAAAAGAAAATTAGCTATCTCAGGATTCTTTTCAGATGATAATCTAAAAAAGATTTTAGAACATTTCAAAATAGAATCATTAGAAGATGTCTATTTAACAGTAGGAAATGGGAAAAATTCTCCGAATTCTATAATTAATGTTATTCATAAAGAAGAAACAGAACCAGAAATTAAAAAAATAAAATTACCTGCAAGAATACTTGACCGAGATGTCGATATCATTGTCGCAGGGATAGATAATGTAAGAGTAAATTTAGCCAATTGTTGTAGACCAGTATTTGGTGATGATATTATTGGTTATATTACAAAAGGAAATGGTATTTCAGTTCATAGAACAAATTGTCATAACTTATCTACTTTAGAAAAAAGAACAGTATCTGTAGATTGGAATGAAACAACTAATAAAAGATATCTAAGTAGTGTTATAATTTATTCAAATACAAGAGAAAATCATATGATAGATATGGTTCAAAAAATAAGTATGTTGGATATTTCAGTAGATTCATTCCATACTATAAATAAAACAGATACTATTATTTATGAAGTGTCAGTTTATGCAAAAAGTTTAGATAATTTAAACAGATTAATAATAGAATTAAATAAGTTAGCATTCGTTGATAACGTAGAAAGGCTAATGCGATGAGAGTTTTAATACAAAGAACAGAGAATGCATCTGTTACAGTAGAAGATAAAGCAGTAGGCTCTATTATTCATGGATTAGTCGTATTTGTCGGTTTTACAGAAACAGATTCTATAGAGACAATTAAATGGATGGCAAAAAAAGTATTAAATTTAAGAATATTTCCAGACGAAAATGAAGTGATGAATAAATCACTTCTAGATGTCGGAGGTAGTATTTTATCGATATCACAATTTACACTCTATGCCGATACTAGTAAAGGAAATCGTCCTAGTTATGTAAATGCCTTAGGTGGAAATGAAGCAGTAAAACTTTATGAGTTGTTTAATGAAGAACTTATGAAGTCAGTAGTCGTTGAAACGGGAGTGTTTGGTGCCGATATGAATGTAGAAATTCATAATATTGGTCCAACTACAATTCTGTTAGAAAGGTAAACTATGTTTCACAACAAACTAAATTATAAACTAATTAATATTACTGCATTGATGTTACTTTTATATATTGCAGTTAGTAATGTAGGAGTATGGTGGGGAATACTTATGGGGATCATCTCCATATTAGCCCCTTTTATCACTGCTTTTGCACTTGCGTATACTTGTACTCCAATCGTTCATTTTTTAGAAGAAAAAGGAGTAAGAAAGTGGTTAGCAGTAACAATAGTAGTAATCGCAGTTATTATAGCAACCTCAGCGTTATTAATAATAACACTGCCGCTTGTTTATGATCAGCTTGTTTCATTTGGAACAACAATATTAGATGTAATTAGTGAAGTTGGAGAGAAATTTCATTTGAATTTAGGTCCAATAGAAATCAAAATGGAAGACTATTTAAATGAAATTGTAAAAAACATAGGAACATTTATTTCGAATGGAACCGCAGGTTTCCTAAATGGTTTACTTTCTTTTATCGGAAAGTTTATTGTAGCGTTTATCGCATGGATTTACTTTTTATATGATATGGAAAAAATTAGAAAAGCCGTAAAATTATTTTTATTGCGCCATTCGAAAAGAAATTACTTATACTTAAAAAGTATTGATACTGAATTTACTCAGTATATTAAGGGTCTAACAATATTCTTGTTAATCCAACTTGTAGAATACTCTGTCCTATTCTTTATTGTTGGACATCCTAATTGGTTGATCCTTGGAATACTGGCATCCATTACAACCATTATTCCCTATTTTGGAGGACTTATAACAAATATAATAGCCGTAATTACCGCAACAACAGTAGGAATTCCAACACTAATAGGAACAAGCATTATCTGTTTAATATTCCCACAAGTAGATGGTTATGTTATTTCTCCTAGAATATACGGAAAAACAAATAATGTAAATCCACTTATTACGATTATGGCAGTATCGATAGGAGGAACTATCGCAGGAATTACAGGAATCATTGTAGCTTTACCAATATATTTATTTTTAAGAACAACTTACCAATTTTATAAAAAAGATTTAAAAAGCAGTATGAAGAAAATGAAAACAGCAATTTAAAAACATTGTAATCAGGAGAAGTAGTTATGAAAGTAGTAAATACCGATAAAATTTCAAATCAAATAGATATATTATTTGATTTGTTTATGGATACAGATGATATTGAACTAGCGCATGCTTATGCGAGTAACATTAATCGTCTGAATAATATTTATATAGAACTATATGGAATTCCTTGTGTAACTGAGGATATGGCCTTTTATTTAGAATGTAGTTCAAAAGGAGAAGAAGTAGAAAATCTGCATGAATTTGCTTATGAACAAGCAGTTGATTATCATAATCAGGGATCATTTTTACAAGATATATTACCAGAGATTATTAGTCCTTCTTCAAGTATCATGAAAGAAAATAGAAAGTCTAACATTCAGTTTTTTGCAAGACTAGATGAAATAGAGAAGATGGAACTTTTAAAAGAATTTTATAAAGAAATAGAGTGTGAACAGTCATTAGAGTTTTTAGAACAGTTAAAGAAGAGTGGAAACACGTATAAAACAAAAACAATTGGTATCTGTAATGTATCATTTCCGAGTTATAAGAGTCAAAAACCAATCATGATGCTTACAGAAAGAAAAAATTCTATTTTACAATTAGCGGATATCGTTTATGATCTTGGGATGTTGGAAGATTATCAAAGTTTTATTGATAATGATCAATTTCTAGAGTTACATAAATATAATGTTTATGATATTTATCAATTAGTATTACCAAGAGTTAGGTACAAACAATTTCTAAATTTTGTAAAAGAAAAAGGTCTATATCCAGATTTAGTAAATAATACCTTTCAAAAAATAGGTATGGAAACATACGATACTTACTGCCAAACACATAATCGTACCTTCATTCCGACAGATATCTTAATGGAAATGTATTATAGTTCATTATCAGATCGAAAATATAGAGATATAAAAGAGTTTAATGAACAATTATATGGTTGGAATCCTTATTCAAAACAAGAATATCAAGAAGTGGATTTTATGGAATCAATAACATATACAACATCAGAACTATTATCTGATACGATGGTATATCACGATCAGGCAGGAATAAGATCAGTGAACGAATCACTTGAAATATTGGAAAGTCTAAAGTTAAATTCCACAATAGAACAAGCAAGTACTAAATTAGGTGTTACTACAGACACAAGTTTAAAACTATTAAAACAAAATCTAAAGAGCATATAAAAATGTTCTTTTTTATATAAAAATTAAATTAAAAAAACAGGAAAAAATTACCATATGAATTTGAGTTTAAAAATAAGAAATCAGTTGAACTCTTCTAAATATACGATATAATATAATTAAGAGGTAGTAGGAAATGGAAGTAAACAAAAACTTAGAATTATTAAAGAATGAATATTATTGTATGATGGGAATGGATTTTAAAAGCATGAGTGCTAAGGAAAAATCTCATACAATGGAATTTTTACAAGGAATTAGAAAACTAGCTGAGATGGAATATAATGAAGAAAATAAAGATATTGATATTTACTTCCCAGAAGTAGATTTTATGGATACATCAGATGTTCTTGCGGCAATTAAAGAAAAAAGAAAGATGGAACAACGAGGGATAGAAGATTTTATTGATTACAAAAAAGCTCATTATAAGGCAAGTGAGTCGGTAATTAATCAATTTAAGGAATTGGAAAATGAATTAAAAGTGGCATTTAATGGGTTAGAAGACGAAAAAGTGTCTAATTTTAATACTTATATAAAAGAAGAAGATATAATATATATTATGAAAAAATATTATAACAGTAGAAGTAGTATACATTCAAAGACACTAGAGGATTTATTAGAAGAAGGAAGATTATTATTTACATATCCAACGGATGATTCATGTGAATCTTATGGATATAGTCTTTTTAATCCATTCACAAAAGAACCCATTGTTGTGATTCAGGCGGAGGAACCATTTCTCATGTCAATCACTGGTCCTCATGAAATAGAACATGTTTTAGAGATACGAGAGAATGTATATAACAACAAAGATTTTTCCCACTTTTATTGGGATGCCATTTATAGAAATCCTTTAGGTGAAGTAAAACCCATTATTGCAGAGAAAAAAATGAGAAGATTTTTAAAAGAAGAAAAGATAGAAAAACCTTTTTATCATGAAATCGCGGCGGATGATATTTTATATTACGCAAATAAAATTATGTTAATGGCTAGTACTCCAGATGAGGTTTTAAGAGAAAAACATTATATAGATAAGAATAGTATAAAAGAATTCCATCCAATGGATTTGATTAATGCACAAAATCATATGTATGGTGAAATATTTGCTAATTACGCTTTACTAAATAATAACAAAATGAGTAAATGCCTACAAAAAGGAACTGCATGTTTTAAAGATTGTCTTACTATTACTGAAGAAAGTGTAGATTGTTCTCTTCGTTATCTAACAAAACAAATACGAAAAAACTAGTAAAAAATCATGATATATGGTACAATAGAACCTTACAAAGAGGGGATAGCATGAGTGAATTTAATCTTATTAGAGACGATAAGAACAATAGTAAAAAAGAAACGCTAAAGTATCTGTTTGAAGATGCAGTAAAATTTTATCGTTCAAAATATGAAGATGATGTAGCGGACTCTATAGAAGAACCGAAAATAGCATTCACTCCACAAGATGAGATGATTGGAAAGTATGCTGCGGCTGTTATTGCGAGTGAATCAAAGCAGGGTTCTATTAATAAAGAAGTATATGAAAAACTTTTAGAAGGATATAAAGGTGTTGCGTTTTGTATAGATGTTCTTGGAGAACTATTTGTATTTATGAGAGAGGATGTTAATGATTTTATTATATCTCATGAGTTATTTGCACACATTCCTATAGGATATTTAATGAGAACAGTTGAAAGAGAAAATATACTTTACCGTCGTAATGGATTAGAACTTTCTCCAATGAAGATATTAAGTCCTAACTTTTATAATCAAACAAAAACAAATCACGAAGAATTGGTAAAAGGAAAACACTCTGCATTGAGTGAAGGATATGCAGATATGATTGCTGCAAGAATTACCAATCAAAAATTAAAATTTATTTCTGATGATTGTAATTGTTTAAGTGCTTATGGAGCAAATAGAACCTATGAAATATTAGGTCACTATACTGTAATGGATAATCTAGTGTTATATAATGAACAAAAAATTGAAAATGAATTTAGTAGTATTCTAAGATATGATGAACACATGAACGAATGGAACTATATCAATCGTTTAGTAGAATCTTTTTCTGATAAAGTATCTGAAAAACAGATGACAAATCAGTTATTTAATGACTATTACGGTACGTTAAATCAAAGTATTGATAAAATAGATCCTAAAGTATTGAAGAAGTAGATAAATTAATATATAATAATATTAACTTCTAGTAAGAAGAGTACATTATAAAGTTTTAATAGAGACTGTTTGGTTGGTGGAAGAACAGAAATTTTATAAAGGAAGACACTTATGATAAAGAGAAGCGTATTACTGCGTTAAAGTATTAAATAGTAATAAAATAAGGTGGCACCGCGGAGTAATTCGCCCTTGTATAGTGTTATCTTATTTTTTATTTTAAATAATGAGGAGGAATTATTATGATTACAAAACCAAAAGGAACAAAAGATATTTATGGTAAAGAAGGAGATTCTTGGTTATATGTAAGTAATTTACTAGATAATTTAATGAAGAAATATAATTACAATTACATTAGAACACCAATCTTTGAATCTACAGAATTATTTCACAGAGGAGTAGGAGATAATACAGACTTAGTTCAAAAAGAAACCTATGACTTTAAAGATAGAGGAGATAGAAATATTACTCTAAGACCAGAGGGAACCGCAGGAGTAGTACGTAGTTATATTGAAAATAAGATGTATGGTAACACAGAACAACCAACAAAATATTATTACAATGGAACTATGTATCGTTATGAAAGACCACAAGCTGGAAGATATCGTGAATTTTCACAATTTGGATTCGAATTAATTGGTAGTGATGATGAGATATCAGATGCAGAAATGATATCAATTCCATATAACTTTTTAAAAATGTTAGGTTTAAACGGAGTAACAGTTAAGATTAATACATTGGGAGATAAAGAATCAAGAGATAACTATAGACAAACTCTAATTGATTATTTTAAACCTCATATAGAAGAATTATGTGAAGATTGTAAAAATCGTTTGGAAAAGAATCCACTTCGAGTATTAGATTGTAAAGTAGATAATGAATTAGAAATTATGAAGAATGCTCCAAGAACGATTGATTACTTAAATGAAAGTAGCAAAGAACGTTATGAAAAAGTAAAAGAATATTTAAATATTTTACAAGTAGAGTTTGAAGAAACTCCTTCTCTTGTAAGAGGATTAGATTACTATGATCATACTGTGTTCGAATTATTCGCGACAGTTGCTAGCAAAGACATGGCAATTGGTGGTGGTGGTAGATACAATGGTTTAGTTGAATTATTAGGAGGACCAGCAACACCAGCAGTAGGGTATGCCGCAGGAATGGATCGTGTGATGTTAGCACTTGAAGAAGAAAATATCACAGTAGGAGATTCAAAAGCAGTAGACGTATTCTTAATGTATGTCAATGAAGATGAGAAAAAATACGCAACCTTTTTAGCACAAGAACTACGTATGAATGGATTTGTAGTAGAACTTGAGTATTTAGGAAGAAGTTTAAAATCGCAATTTAAACAAGCAGATCGTTTAGAGTCTAAATTTTTAATGATATTAAATAGTGAAGATTTAGATAATAATCAAGTAAAGATAAAAAATAACAAAACAAAAGAAGAAGAATTAATCGATTTAGATTACATAGTATATTTTTTAGACGAGAATCTAGAAGATGAACCCTGCGAATGCGGAGATGATTGTGACTGTGATGGGGAACATGGTTGTGGTTGTAATCATGAATAATAGGAGTGAATTATGAAAAAAATTAGATTTGAAAATTTAAATGAATATTTTAATAAAGAAATTATTGTCGAAGGATTTGTTGATAATATTAGAGATTTACAATATGTTCAGTTTTTAATATTAAGAGATGTATCTTCAAAGCTTCAAGTAACAATTGAAAAAAATGATGAGAACAAAGAATTAAATGAAATAGTAACGAATTTAACTTTAGAAAGTACAATTAAAATTGCAGGTCAATTATTAGAAAGTGAAAAAGTAAAACTAAACGGTATGGAATTAATACCGACAAATATAGAAATTACTTCAACTTCTAGTGATGAATTACCAATAAATTATAAAGATCCAGATTCAGTATTATTAGATACAAGATTGAATCATAGATTTTTAGATTTA
>Ga0123353_10010658_pt1 | contig 12844 bp, 4 predicted proteins | sample TergutLab28metaG_3_FD_92763 | JGI IMG/M metagenome (GOLD analysis project Ga0123353, IMG submission 92763) | Labiotermes labralis P3 segment gut microbial communities from Petit-Saut dam, French Guiana - Lab288 P3 | ecosystem: Host-associated > Arthropoda: Insects > Digestive system > Gut ...
ATTCTCGTTCGTCCTTGCATTTTACGCAACATCCAAACCCCATTACCCTTCCGATCGTCTTCAGTATCTTACTCGCCAACTCCCTTGATCTTCCTATTAACGGGCAACTTTCTCACTCATACCTTATTCTGGAATTATAGAAACATTAAGTTCAAAAAGCGCAAATTTCTGAATTACCTTGAAACAAACAATATGCCAGTAGGATTAACCCTTTGGCCCTGGAGCTGGACATTTACAGTTTAGCACACCATTTATATAAAATGTGAATATTTTATGAACCAAAAAAAGTAACATTACGAAATACACGACATTTTGTGGAGGAATAAACGGAGATTGTACGAGCAAATCTAAAAAAATTAAATATATCTGTTGACTGAATATATGAAAAGAGTACTCTGGGGAGTAGCGGTACGTCTGTCCTATATATAGGATGCATGATGCCCAAAGGTTAACGGAAAGCACATACAGTCTGACACTAAGTTTAAATACGTGTTGTATCCCGGGGAAAAGCCATTTCCGAGGAGGTGGTTGAGCGCCCGAGCGGTGGGGCCGTGCAGGAGACGTAGGTAGGAAACCACACAAATTACAAGTCGTAACCGAGTCCGGCGGAAGTGATGTAATGTTGAATAGTAGTTGTGGAAGTGTAGATGGAGGACTGACCGCTACAGTGCTACGGACGTTTCAAGAGGTGAGACTACTCGAGTCCAGCACCCTCTTGAGCGAGTAATCGTGACAGACTCCCACAAGATTACAAATACTTACCGTTATATAGGACGTTAATACTTATATCACAATCCCAGCTATCAGAGGGACAGGGTTCGTGTTTACGAGGCTAGTAGAACACACACGTACGCCTCTGGGCAACATACGAACTGTCAAAGTTCGAGGGTCGAGCGTCGTGTTCTGGCGACTTCACCCTCACGAGGTCTCCAGTAATCACCACACTTTCTCGGGATGTTTACAAGTACGCCAAATATGCATACAGGACGTAGTTCGGATTGATCATGAAGCGCACAATAATACTTGTACGTACCCTACTGAACTACACGTGTGAAATATTAATTACACCTCACATATAAAATAATAATTACGCTTATTATCCCAAAGTGCCATTCCACACACAAAACACACGTCAACTATAAACTCTATCATTGGCATGGATTAATTCAGCGAATTGCTGGGCCAACCATTCCAATTATCTAAGATACCAAGAATTCTGAGGTTATTCTCCGCCTTTCCCCCCCACCCCCATACCTACTAGACCTGAAATTTTGAAAATTACTGCTGTGCTATAGAACATCCGTGAGGAAACGGGACAAGATTAGTTTTGGTTTACAAATTGCCTACCCAACAGTAAAAGTTATAAAAAAGCAAGGAACTGCTGACTGGAGTTGGCAGTAAAGCCATTCTTGTTGGGTAATTTGAAGCTAAAAATGCAATAAAAGGTGGTAGAACAGTGCCCGGGGCAATCCCTTCTAAAGCGTGTGACTACAGAGTATCTTCTCCAGTTTGTAAATAAAGCCAACTTGGTGCACAATTTATTCTTAGTATATTTACTTGTTAGTGTATTTATCAATCTCTACATGTTTCGGGCGAATCTATGCTCATCATCAGGAGAAACAACTGTGTTTATGCGACATTTGGTACTTGTTATTCTGAAACAAGTGAATATTTAAAATTACTAAGGCGTATGCCATGAAATGAAGAGTTACTTACAGACATGTGATAACATCTCAATAAAATTCTTACGTAAATACTACTATTATTCGAATTTATAAGATTATACATGGATGCACGGTCAACAAAACATAAAATTTGTCTTCTCCATCTAATCTTACGCGTTGCTCTCATAGCGAATCCAAAGCTACGGATATCCTAGTCTTTCTCATCATGAGCAATATAGTGGCCAGGCTTGCTATACGAGCATAAAGCGGTCTGTCCGCAACCCACAACAATCCGTTTTGGCCGAGCATTCATGATCCATTCCAAACGGAAGAAATTATACAATACTGTTTGAAACTTTTACCAAATATGCGTGCTGAACAATCTGAATTATCAGTTCATACGAGGTAATTGCCCAGTTAGTAAAGCTTATGTGGGTGTGGCATACAGAAAACAGACCTAGCCATTACAGAACTTATCGTCCGTATCTTGCAAGAAATACTGCACTAAGCGTAGAGAAGAAAACCAACTAGATGCTACTGAATGCTTTATTGCACTTATAATCTGCTCAACATATTTCGGACACTTATATGCCCATCATCAGGAGCTCGAGACTATACTTGTGTTATTGCCACATGTGGTGTGTAATGCCTTGGTTGCTGGTGGTCGGCTGTTAGGGGCAGAGCAGCAGGCTATGAGTCCGGAGTGAGGAAAATTTCCCTCATCCCGGACGCATAGCCACCATATGTGGCAATAACACATGTATAGTCCCGAGCTCGTGATGATGGGCATATATGTGCCTGAAACATGTTGAGCAGATTATAAGTGCAATAAAGCATTCAGTAGCATCCAGTTGGTTATCTTCTCTACGCTTATACTACGATGCACGGACAAACATACATAAAACACAGCATTATTTGGATACAAATCACGCGAAAAGATACTTCGAATATAATCGAAATTTACCAAATACTAGCTCAAAAATTCCGCTATTATAGTATAATACGAATGTAATTGTTACATGACAAGAAAATCAACACATTTGCAGATACTTAGAACAAATTTTTACAACTATGTTTTTAATCCTAACTTCATTATCAGAGTTGGAGAGTCTGTTGATGGCTTTCTGATGCAAACTCGGTTACTCTTTTTAAGGCCCGCATGTTTATCTAAAAGTAACTGGCTTACACGTTACTTCAATTGGCATGAAGCCGTCTGGCCTGATGGGGTTCAGAACATGGAACTTGACCCTGTACGGCATCTAGTTTTAAATTTATTTTTCAAATGTGTAACAAACGAAGAACAAGAAACTATTTTCTCTTGAAGTGGTAATAGACTAAAACTATTATTCTCCCGAAATCAGATAAACACAATGTCTGCCCACTAAATTGTCTAACAGTAATATTACTGACTGTACTGGGTAAAGTGTATGAATAATTTCAGTTTTCAACTCTGCAATTGGACGTTGTTTGAGACCACAAACTTGGGTGCAAAGAAGGCCGTTCCACTACTCATGCATCGCTAAGAACTTACTACGTATTGGATATTACGCACTGTTTCAGCAGTAACAAATGTAGAGTGCGAATATTCATGGACGTGGACAGAAGTTAGGATGAATTGTGTACCCACTGTCTAATTATAGAACTCAAAACACACATGTAATGTAAAACAATCTTAAATATCGACCCTTTTTTTACTTTGTGGAAGTCGTTTTTCAATCCGGTACCATTTCTCTGTGTTCTTCAGGGCAGTTCACCCGGACCCACACTCTTCCCGTTTTAATTAATAATATTATTCCGTTGAAAGTTACAGTACCTTTGAAATTTCAATGTGTGCTGATAACATGAGTCTTAGATTTGGGTAAGACAAAATAAATATAACAATTTCAACAATAAAAGAAATTAAGTATCATAGAACCCTGCTCCAAGGTGGATAATTGAGATTAATGCTAACTTACCCGGCATTACTTTATTTTCTCTATGTTTACGGGTTTAAGTGCTTCTGTTCAAGCGGGTATAATTTTTCTGCAAATATACGCGTATGAATTATGAATCACAATATTCAAAGATAATTGAATTCAAAACACACATACAAGACACGCGTTTCCTCTCATCTCCGTACAGATAACACCAGACATAATTGTCTCTGCTGCGTGAAATAAATCCTGAACCATGTATATTAATTTGGCATTAATTATATGCCCATACTGAAATGTGCCCCTCCCACTCTGGCGCTGTGCCGCAGATACCCACTTCAGTAAATTACAAACATTTCAAATAAAGTCCTCAGGTTCATAACGAAATTGCGAAACGTAAACTCAGTTAAAATTCCACATGAACAGATTGAAATATTAGTAATAAAACATCACCTAAAGGGTGCTTTGAAAGTCGCGATACATTGAAAACTGCCAAATTCAGAATATGTGACAATGCAACTCCATGCATGATAAATATCAGCGCCCCAGGCCCTTGTTTGCAAGAAAATAACGGCTTATTTCAAACAAACGAGTCCATACTGTGCGTAAACAAATACGTACTGCAAATAAAGAAAATATTGTAAGCCAAATGTAACCTTAAGCACTTACTGGACGGAGAATAGGTTTCACGTACGTTACGTCTCTCCAAACTTCTACATAAAATTTGAAGAGCAGCTCCAAGATTTTGTTTCAGGTGCCAGACTTTTAAGAGTATCCCGAGACTTCTAGTTCATAGGCGCTTTTCCTATGCTATTCCAATTCGAGTCACTTAGGAGAAAATATGGCGAACAAGAGAAATGTTGGCGGAAGGTATCCGAAATTCTGGAAGTGAATGTGCAGAAACATGTATCAAAATTAGAATAAAAAGTTCAAAATAATGCTAAAATATTACGGTGGGTTGTATTTACTTAGCGTACGCTCCTTTCTGTTATTGGAAATGCTCGGTACTCATCTAAAGAAAGAAACAAAGAAAGAAAGACTGACGTCTATGTCAGAATATCTATATTTTTCTAAAATAGTGGACAACTGTACGTGTATGAACTGCGTCATGGTTTTTCATATTTCAAAGCCAGAAGCTGGGTTAGAAATCAGTATCCATCCGGAAGGTTCTGAGATCGGTCAAGTTAATCGTGGTTTTTTGTGACTTTTCTCGGTCATATGTCAACTGCTGAGCGGTTTCATATTTTCGCTTTACACTGCAAACTTCTCTGCAGCCCTTGAAGTAGTAACTTAAAAATTTCCATCACCATGCAACTTTCCCAGTGTTATAAGAATTTCGTCATAATTCAGGTCTCCAAATTAAGAATTTAACAAAATTGATGATTCAGCTCAAATACTCAACTTATGTTCTCTGTTGTATACTCAAACACTTTACTTCTGAACACCTTACCTGCTTCACCTTCGAAATCCCTGCCTTGTTTACAGCATACCTTTACCAGAAGGGCTAGCGAGTGTAACCTATGAACTCCAGTGCAGTAAATCCTCATGCTCTTCCTTGTAATACCCCTCACTACCCATCCCCTTGCCAACTGTCAGGGCGTTTTCTTCTTTTCCTACTTGTGGCCAGTCCTTCAAGGGATATTAGCTAATCAATTATTATGCTGCATCGAGGTAACCAATTGCTGTGTACATGATCATCCTTTTGTATCTCGTTTGCCCTGACGTGCTCATTACGGTAGGTGAAACTTCTTACGGGATACGGATGAGTTTCATCGGATCGGATGAAGTCCTCGCTATTTTCTTATTTATTTATTTGTATTTGAGGTACAAAGTCAACTCTTATCCAGTTAAGCAAACAAAATCATATTCTACCAAAAGAAAAGAAAACAACATTCGCTTCCCTCCAAAAATATAACCTTTGTTTTCGATGACTGCACTTTACACCACCTCAATCGCACCGCTCTAATACTCGACTGCCAAAATCAGTCTTCCAATTCTTTTGTCTGCCGCTAACCGTCTTTCTCACTGAACGATCTCTGTATCCAACGGTTCCCAGAACTAAAGATGACAATGAAATTTAAGACGGACTGTCTCAAGCCGCCCGCAACTGACGCCATCATTCGCTCTCTGTTGTACCAACAATGTTCGGCTACAGTTGAAATATCATTGTAACCCAAAATAAAGTAGTCCACATGAGCTAGGTGTTAATTTCTTTACATATTTTTTGAGTGAAAATAAAAAGAGGAAACGCACAAAGAAATACATCACCAAATGGCTACATTGCTTAGATGTACGTATGTGTTTCAGTGACATAGATTCATCACTTTAACTGCAACATCCTGTAGAAAGCCATAGAAATTTAAAGCCTTGTTCCTTCCCTTTGTTATTTTATTCCTTTATTCTTCAAATAAATGGCTTTGCCTTGGTTTACGCGGTTAGTCGCCAGCGTCTCGCCGCGGAATCCCGGTTCCGATCCCAGGTCAATCCCTATGGGATTTGTAGTGTACATAGTAGCAATGGGACGTGTTTTTCTCTGAGTACTTTGATCCTTTCGCTTTCAGTATTATTCCGCCCATTCTCTTTGCCTATTTCAGTCGTCTAACATCGATTCTACATAATCTCAGTAGCGCAGCGCTACGTAAAATATAACACCTTTGCCTCTTTCTCTATCTTTGTCTCTTCCCTCAGATAAATGAATAGCATTAGATTTTCTCGTTCTTTATCTCAGAAGTTTTCAGTCGTTGAAAGGAGACAAATAGGTGGAAAGAGATAAATGTTGTTACACAAAGTTTAGAGTCAATGCTTGATAGCAGAAATGAAAGGATTACGGAAGCCGTCAACATGAATCCCTTTCGTTGTCGAAGTAGTAATACTGATGCTACAATGAGAAGAGTGCTAGGCTGCAAATACTTCTGGTTGATTCCCTCTCAGTGGGAGAGGAACTGCACCTGGGCCTTCACCGCTGCATCCGTGGAAACTACTGCCTAGTAGATGGCGAAACAGACGACAGTCGGTTTCCGACTGCGTGGGTACGCAACTAGAGTGGTTTCCCAAATGTTACACTAAGCCGTTATAAATATGTGTTCCCCATATATGTGGGTACAATTGTACGGGGTACATACTATGTGTTTGTATATATGTACGTGACCGCCTCTGTGGTCTAGTGGTCAGAGTTTCTGGCTACAGATACAGAAGTCCCGGGTTCGATCCTCGGCGCTACCAGATTTTCTGAGTAGTAGTGGGTCTGGAACGGGGTCCACTCAGCCTCGTGATGTCAATTGAGGTTGAATGAAAAAAGTAGCGGCTCCAGGTCTAGAAAACAGAGATTAACGGCTGTGGGGACCCGTTGCGCTTACCACGTGATACCCCTCTATCCGCAAAAGTTGGCACTAACTTCACCGACCGGCGGCGGCCGCTCTGTCGGTATAGTTCGCGTGCGGACTAAGGCCACGGAGTTATATATGTACGTACAGTAGGTATAAGTGTGTTTGCCGAGTTGTGTCCTATGACTGCAATAGAGTAATCGTAAAAGGGTATTATTTAGCTTGGAATGGCCAAAGATCTAATGGAATAACAACCGTACTTTCATACCTTGAGTACCAACAGACGTCTACAAGCAATTGTTGCTAATCTGTGTGGAATTTTAACTGCCAAACGCCGTCTTGTATTTGACAGTTATTAGAAAACCTAAAAAATATTTGAAGATATTAGGCGAAACCTTATAAAGCAAAGTTGTATGCTTATGTTTTCTTCTTTCCTAGAACTTTCACTTAGTTACCTATCAACTCTATAAGATTAACACAGACCTACTTTCATAGATGTTGCAGTATGACGGGTAAATTAATAATTAAACTTACGCTTATTTCTGTGCTACCATTACGTTGTTTTTTTGAAGGACCCAATTCTACCACTATTTTTTTTTAAAAACTTGAGTTTCCTTTGGATAGTAAACACAAGTTGTGACAGGAAGTTCAGACGAACTTTAAATTGTTGTTGTGGGTCAAATATTTAGCGTGCCCGCAAATTCTCGCTCAAGAGGGAATATTGGAATTTTTATTGCGGCTAGCTGGCTTACTGGTCCAGCTGAAACGTTGGTCATTGCAGATCTAAAATGTTGTCAATATATAAAATATGACAACACTTCCTGCTGCATTGTTTATGTGGTACACTTGAATGTTGTAATTTTGTATGGTTTAATTACGATTTTTTAAAAATTAATCTTATTTAGTTGACGGGCAGAAACTTGCCAATTGTTCGGAGGAATGGTCTGTCTCAGACTTATAAGGAAGACGTTTCCTATCCTAAAGATAGAGGAAGCAGGTTCCTTCTAAATATCACAAAAATTTGTATCAGGCTATGTGTTGTCACATCATACAAGATTTAACGATGTATTTATGATATTTAGCACACATCATGAAATTTGATGTTCAGGCGACCGTGCATCGTGATAAATTCTTATAATAAAACTAACTAGATGCACTAATTTCCCAAATTTATTTTTGTAATAATACTCTACATGTTTCGGGCAGTTCCTCTATCCATCGGGGGACCGCGGTAGCACAGTGGTTAAGATGCTGTGCTACAAATCGAAAGGCCGCTGGTTCGATCCCGGTTGGTGTCAGTGGACTTTTCATTGCCATAAAATCCTTCCGATCGCACTATGGCCCTGGGGTCGACTCAGCCTCTAACGTAAATGAGTACCAGGAGTATTTCCTGGAGGTAAAGGCGGCTGGTGCGTAAGGCTGACAACCTACAACCATCCTGTGCCATTGTCGCGAAATCTGGGAACCTTAACTTCCTGGAACCCACTAGGCCTGTCCAGGCCTGTATTGGGACTGCTTTACCTTTTTTCCTCTGTCCATCATCAGGAGTTTTCCACTGCACACACAGCAATGGTATATGCCATACAGTTTTGCTGACAGCTTGCGAGCAGAATCCTGCTCGCAAGATGTCAGCAAAGCTGTATGACATGAACCATTGCTGTGTGTGCAGTGGAAATCTCCCGATGATGGACAGAGGAACTGCCCGCAAAATGTGGAGTTTTACTACAAAAATAAATTTGTGAAATTAGTTAGTTTTATTATAAGAATAAGAGCAAATTATGAAAGTTTGCTGCTGCTTATCGTCCGCCTGAGTTGTCACCAATTAAACTCACGTCATTTAAATCAGGTTGGCCGGCTGCATATGTGTGGCAGCCCCATTGTACTTTTTCATTATTTTCCTTCTAGATTTAAATATCATTCACTTTGATATTGTTGAGAGAAAAAGATTCTAGCCTTTCCAAACGCCACCATAAATTATTAACGCAAACTGTAAAAATCCATTTATTTGAAGAAAATGACGCGGAACTTTCTGTACGTTTGTAATAATAAAAAAAATACAAACCGCAAGTTCGCTTTTTGTTTTCGGAAGGTGACCTCTGAAAATCTCTGGAACATTGAGTATCATGTGTGGTAATTTATTGTTATTTTCTTTTTTCGCTCAGGAATGTGTTTAGTGAATACAAAAATCAAAACAGAAAAAGCGCTACTTTTAACTCGCTCAGTATGGGTGGGAAACTTGGTCTGTTTTGTAATTTAAGAACGTGAGATTGTGACTGATTTATTTGGACTAAAACCAGGGTACAGAGGACAATAATTAGAAGTAGGAGAGGTGAGTAAGAAGTCGATTGAGAACATTATCTGATACTTCATAGCTTCTAGGTTTTCCTAGATATTATAATAAAGTTAAGGTGGGCGAGAATGGCGGATCAGGTAGCAAAGATGGAAGCGAAGAATAATACCCACTTTTAGCTGGAACGCATGAAGAAGAGAAACAATTTGTAAGACTTAGGCCTAGATGAGAAAGTAATATTCAGTGGGTCTTCAATAAATATGAATGGGATGAATTTTTTGCTTAGTGTGGGGGTCGTGTTGAACTGTTTCGAACCTGGTAATAAATATTAAGTTTCCTTAAAATGCGGGGTTTTTGGCCAGCAGTGCTTATCAAGGGAATCTGGTCCCTGGAATTAACTAGTTGGTTTGTATTCCTAACAACTTTCCCCTTGTTGCTTCTGTACTTCCAACAAACTATCCAATTTTTTTCAAGACTTTTCTCATAACGTAGATTCGTTCAAATGAATCTGGTCGTTTTTATTGAAACACAAGGACAGGAATACCGAACAAATACCCGCACAGTGAATGCATGTGGGGGAGTGTGGATAAGGTTCCAAGAATTTTTAATTTCGCCATCAGATTGAGCTGGATCATTCATTGATTCTCCACTGTCCCTAGTCTAAGTAGCCTCTATTCAGTTTCTCGATCCACTGGGCGAAACAAATTTAATTTTTTTGCAGTGGCTATTAGACCTGTGCCTCTGTGTAATGCTACTGGAAATTTTTATTGATTAATTACCTTAAAACGTTTTGAAAGGGAGAGTATATTGCAGTGCTATTAATAAGTGGGAGTCGGTCACAAAATAAGTTTATGTGGCGTATAATTTCACGAATAAAGAATCTGCACTGTCTGTGATTATATCAGACGAATTATTCATCCAGCAACTGTCACCTGTTTCCAGTTCCGATGAAAATCTTTGGCGGCAACAAATTTATAAACTGCACCCACTTGGAAACATTTACAACACGATCGCTGATAAAATAGAACTGGAACTTTTGTTACAAGGGAGTACAAAAGCTCTTCCGATTGTATGACGAATGCGTCAGTTGTAGAGAAGATTGTGGTAAAAAGCAGTGACCTGGGAGTAAAATGAAATATAATTTGTTCTTGTTAGAGCTGTAAATAAAAGCAATTCTTTTTGTTTATGTAATGATTAATATTCAATAAAATACCTATGTGTTTTGCATTTAACAATGACTTTTCTGAACTAAGTTATGCCATACAAGGGAGCTGCCCATTTATATTCAGGTGTGCAATTTAACTTTGATTTCGGAGACAGATTTGTATAATGAAAGACAAGAATGTCAGGCGTCAGTCAAATATGTGCTAAAAGAATGTGTGGACAAAATGAGATGTTAATGAAGTTCGTGTCTAATATGCCACGTGCAGGGTAGTAGAGAAGCAAAGTGTACTGGTTTTGAAGGTAGGAGATTTTGAGTGGATCGTATTAATTCCCATATTTAATCGCTTTCACTTCTGCGTGGATTGCATGGACCGGGTGAATAATAATTAGTTTTCAATTTTGCGGGTTTTAGAAGGGGCCCGCCGTGAGCTCTTTTGTTTAAAAGCACTAGTTCAGCATTGTTCTAGAAGAAGATAACTACGAGAAACCTCGGACAGAAGTTCTCGGAAACAGAAGTACAAGACAACGACATAAGACTGGCTTATCTTTAATCACAGTTCAACCATTAAATTGCAACTTTTATTAAGAAGGATGATTTGTAGGCGTGTTCGTAAGATTGCGAAAAACGACTATTAGCTTTTCCATGTCTGTCCGTCCGTCCGTCCGTCAGTCTGTCCGTTCACAAGGAACAACTGGATGGGTTTACATTGAATTTGATATTTGAGGATTTTTATAAAATCTGTAGAGAAAATTCAAGTTTCACTAAAATCGGACAAGAGTAGCGGCACCAATAGCGGGCACTTTACATGGACACCAATAGCGGCACTTTACATGATCACCAATAGCGGGCACTTTACATGAGCATCAATAGCGGCACTTTACATGTTCACCAATAGCGGGCACTTTACATGATCACCAATAGCGGGCACTTTATATGAACACCAATAGCGGGCACTTTATGTGAGCACCAATAGCGGGCACTTTATGTGAGCACCAATATACATTTTGTATCATATCTCACTCATTTCTTCTCAGAATACGAAATATTTCAGATATAAAACTTTCCAAATTGTGTATTCAGACACTAGCCATACAACTTACACTTACTGTAATTATAATACTTGACAGCTCATAACGTTTTATACAGTGTATTTTTCATCAACTGTAAGCATTTTCATCTACTGATTTTATTGAGTTTGATAATTTTAGTAATTTTTGTAACTTTAGCAAAATAGAATTATAAGACTTTCTGAAGATGATACGGATGCATTGAAACATGTTGCAGTACTTACATTACATAAAATATTGTTGATATACACATATATATTAACACATATACGCTGTACATGTGTTGGTCTGGATAATAAACTGGCAAAATATTCTTCATAGGCTCACTGTAAAATATTTCAAATCCTGCTCTCTGTTTCCTCTTACTGCCCTGTTAGTAAAAACGTGTCTCTCTGAACAAGCCTTTAAATCCAATTTACCGGGAAATTCGCAAACATATTTATTAGAGTCTCTAATTCGTGACTTCCAGTACGGAGAAATCTAAAGCAATTTTAACGGTTTATCGGAAGCATCTTCCTTTGTTCTTGGAGAGACTACAGTCAAATGTATTATCTAACAAAGCAATGACTACGGTCAGCTATGTGTAAACCCTTCTCCTCAAGTGCATTGTCTGACGTCTTTAGATGTCAGAGTTGCTGAAAGGCATTGTATCTTCATGAGAATTATCCAGCGGTGAGCAGGTATGTGGCTTTTAACGAACCTAGGCTCTGCAGACAAATAACAGACGGTAGATAAATTACGACGTAATACTGAGACCACATCTCGCCTTTGGTTGTATATTAACATTTTCGGGATGTTTGTGTGCGACGTTATTTTCGGACGTGATTTTCAGAATACCCAATTATGTAAAAAAATCCACTATTGTGAATCACTTATTTGAACACAAGATAATTCACCAGGGATCACTTCGATTTGTTTTCTCTTAACCCTCAGAAGGCCACCCTGGATATTAGGACGTAGAAGGCCACCTGGGGTCAAATGTGACCCCACCATGAAAGTGGTTATAACTAACGCTGGTTTTAGCTCTTTTATTGTCAAATTAAAATACATGTCTGCTTACAAAAGAACACCAGTTTGCACATCACTGAAATGACAATCTCATGTAACAATGACATATAACAATGGCATGAATATCATTTACCCCATATGGTATATGAATTCCGGTTATGTTCAATATTCATTTCTGTATTCAAGAATTTAAATATGATAAAATGGTTTGAAGAAGAAGAAGAAGAGTTGGGAAAACAAATGAACTAATCAGATTCATCAGTTTCATCCTTATTCTTGCAAGTGTCACAAGTAACAATCACACTCATATGGTCTTTGCAGACGTAATGTCCACATCCTTTGCAGACAAATTGTGTCTTCACATCTCCACTGCTGCTCCATACATGACAGCGCCCTCGCTTTCTTGATATGGCC
>Ga0123353_10010661_pt1 | contig 12843 bp, 2 predicted proteins | sample TergutLab28metaG_3_FD_92763 | JGI IMG/M metagenome (GOLD analysis project Ga0123353, IMG submission 92763) | Labiotermes labralis P3 segment gut microbial communities from Petit-Saut dam, French Guiana - Lab288 P3 | ecosystem: Host-associated > Arthropoda: Insects > Digestive system > Gut ...
ACTCCTAACTCCTTGCTCCTAACCATGTCACGTCATCAGCTTGATCTTTCGAGTGACCCCGATTCGTTTGGGAAGATGGTCACGTCACAAAACTCTGAAACAAAAAACGAAAATCTTTCGTCGCAGGCCAATTTTGATAATAATTCGAAAAAGAGGTTTCTCGGTTTGAAATTTACCTGCTGCGGCGTCTATTCAAGAGTTTATGTCAACCACGACGGCACCGCTTATGAAGGGCGCTGTCCCAAATGTCTCAAACCAGTCAAACTGAAAATCGGTGAAAGCGGTACAGACAGCCGGTTTTTTGAAGTGTTTTAGCTGCAATTTTCATATTTATTGATCTCTGCTATGAAAATTCACGAAAAATACTTTATTTCTTGTGACATATCGATTAAACTAGGAGAAATGTGCTTATTTTAAGTATTGAGGAATCAGTATCAATGATATTACTCCTCGAGCATGTTGCCATCATTCGTCCGAGAGTTTCGTTTTCTTGTCACGCCATTGTCCCCCTGAACATCCTTTTGATTTCACGATCATGCATCTTCTGAAGGAATTGCCAATGGTCATGCGTGTGCCATTGTTGTTCATCATTCCCGGATTGGTTTGCCTTGCCTCTGCCGCTTTTGCACAAGAGCCGAAACCGCAAAGCAATCCGGATTCCCGTTATTCCAGCGGAACAGTGACGCCCCAAACGACTTTGCCAACCATTGTTGCGCGGGAACCGGGGAGTCCGTCCGATGCGATTTTACTATCCGATGGGAAAGGTGGTTATGGTATTGCCGTGATCGGCACAACGTTGGAAGAATTCGATGAGTGGAAGAAAATGTTATTCCAGTCAGCCCCCGAACCGCTATATTCCATTCAATCGCTTACGGCGGAGGGAAAAGTCACCGACAACATTGCCCACCTGACCATCCACTTACGGATTCAAACAAAAAACGAACCATTCATTCAAATTCCCATCTGTTTGAAAAGCGGTATTTTTCCGGTTGAAACGGATTTGAATCAATTGGTTCAATACGACGGCCCGTCGCTGTTTCAAATCATTCCCAATCCGCAAGGAAACGGATATGACATCATTTTACGTGCAAAACCGGTTGAATTGGAGACACATCCGCCTCAGCCACAACCCGAATCCGAAGTACCGGAATCATCTCCACTGGAACCGGGAGCCGAAGTGGAGGCAACCATACCCGTTTCACCTGTCGATCAGTCGAAATTGTTGTTGCTTGGCAACGACATCCCGGGCGATCAACCGGATAATTTGCATACCGTCACCCTTCAGATGGATTTCCCGGTTTCGCAACTTTCCATTGATGAATTCCAATTGAAAGTGGACTTTCCGTTGTCCGTGATTTCCAGCGTTCAACTGGTCGTTCCCCAACCTGATGCGGTCGTCATGCAACCGAAAGGCGGAATTCTGCGTCATACGGTCCCTTTCGACGAGCAGTCAACCCAGTTCGTTTTCCAGGGAGTGCCGGGAGATTTTGAGGTAGTCTGGCATAAAAAGCAAAGCGCGCAAACTCAACAACAAGCGGTTCTTCAAGTGGAAGATGGCCGGGTGATTGCACACGTCAGTCCCACCGGTGTGAAGTTTGACGCAACCATTCCCGTCAAAAGTTCCGGTGGCTCCTTTGATTTCTTTTCCCTTAAACTTCCTCGCGGTGCGGTCTTTCTTCCACCACAATCCACGGAAACAACCGAATACCAGGTTGAAGTATTGCCTTCCGAACGGGATGCGTCGGATGATCTTTCTCGTACACAATCCCAGGTACTCTTGTTTCGCATGTCCCAGCCGACCGAAGTACCAGTTTCCGTTCGGATTACAGCCGAGACGCCGTTCAGTCATTCCCGTGACGGATTGTTTGAAGTCGGTGGATTTGAGGTGGTCGGAGTGGAAAAGCAGTACGGCAAATTGTCCGTCATTGTACCGCAAGATACCCGCCTCCACCGAAAAATTGAGAGTGGCAATATCCGACTCTCCGTTGACCCGACGATCAGTGAAACCGAAGGTATTGTTTCCACTTTCGAGTATTATGAGCAACCCTACTCCCTGTTGGTGCAGGCCGTTCCCCAGTCCCCACGGGTCTATCTGATTCCGGAATACCAGGTTCAAATTCACCGCAACCGTGCCGTGTTGCGGGCAAAGTTATTATATACAGTCAACGGACGCCTGGACTGCTTGAATCTCAATATGAACGGTTGGCGATTGACTAATATTGAACCGAATAAAAACATTGAACTGAGCGAGTTGCCCTTCATGGAAACCGGTCCGATTACGATCCTCTTGTCGGAATCCGTCGATAAAATCGTCGAATTGAACTTGCAGGCGGAACGCGAATTTGATTTCAATGACGACCTGGTTCGTTTTACCTTCCCGATTCCCGAAGCGGATATTATCGAACCGGCTTTTGCAACCGTCATTCCGGACGACAATATCGAGCTGACTGTCGATAAGAGTCACCCGCTTGTCGAAATGAGTCAACAATCCCTTCGCGATACCCCGTTGCAAATCGAACTTCCCGTGCGTCAACAGGGAGCGTTGGTTTACCGGATCGATCACCCGACCCAAGCCGAATTTTGCGCCAAACCGACATTGCATCAACAGAGAATCACCGTGCAGTCTCGTACGGAACTCATGTTGCAGACGGGAGAACCGGTCAGACAAACGCTTGATTATACGGTCGAATATGACTATGTGACGCGATTGCTCCTTGCCGTACCGGCCGAACTGGACAACCAGATGGACCTGCGTGTCCTGTTTGAATCCCGCGAGTTGAAATTGAACGACATGAGCGGGAATGGTAACGTTGACCGGACGGGACGGGACAATTCCCTTAACCCCGTTGTTCTGAAACTGTTGCAGCTACCCGACGCCCGCATCGGAGCATTTCAATTGACACTGGATTTCAAACTGAAAAATCAGATTCGTGACGATTTGAGCAAAGAACAACGTCCCCAGACCTTTCCGGTCCGAATTCCCATTGTTTTGCCTCACGACGGGCAACTGCTCCGGGAAACGGTCCATATCCGTTACCCCCTGGGATTTCAGGTAAACAACACGGAAGATGAGACCGGTTGGAAAAAAATGGAATCGCCCGTCACGTCCTTTCCCGTGTCACATTCCGAAAGTATTTATCAAACGGAACAAGCGGATTCTCTCCTGCTTTTGGGTGTGGTTCTCAAAAACACCGAACTCTTCGGTACGACCATTGTCGAAAAAGGCTGGGTCAGGCATTGGCTGCTGGATTCCGGTCGCACGGATTATGCCTGTTACCGGGTTTCAACCAATCTGAGTCATTTGACCATGACGTTGCCCGAAAATGTCAGAACAGACAGCATCTCCATCAATGTGGACGGTCGGAATGTCACAGCCGAACGAAACGGACAAAATGTCCGCGAGTTGCGAATACCATTCCCACCGCCTTCCCCGGGAACAACACCTTCCGTAACAACATCGATGTCGCCCTTATGGTTTGGCATCCCGGAAAATGATTCTCTTCGCACACTGGAAATCCGGTACGAAATCCCCATGAACACCTCCGTCAATCGCCTCACACTGGACATGCCGACCTTTCCTCCGGAAGTCTTGGTGCGACCTGTTTATTATCAGATGATTTTGCCGAACTCGCGACACCTTCTCTCTTGCAACGCGGAATGGATGCCGCTCTACCGATGGCAGTTCGGAGGCGGGGGCTTGTCGCGCAAGTCGGAGTTGCCCCAACAGGAACTGGAAGATCGGGTTGGAGTGTTTCATGTCGAACCGGTTTCCCCGGCCTTGAACAGTTACCTTTTCATTGCTTTTCATCCGGAATCGAAAGTTCAACTGAACCTCGCCGACCGTTCGACTCTGGTTCTTGTTTCCAGCGGTCTGATTCTCTTGTTCGGTTTGATCCTGATTTACTTTCCTCGGTTGCGTTATCCGGGTGTTCTGTTCACATTTCTGGTACTTTTTGTTTCAGCTTTCGCATATCGTGTGACTCCGGTCATCCTTTTTCTTCAAGCCGGTGTGATCGGGTTTGTCCTCGTACTCATCGCGTTGTTCCTGTACCGGATGTTTGTTTCCGGTGATACGTGGAGGGAAATGATTACCGGTTCGTTGTCGGCATCGGAATGGAATGTTTCGGCCCGGATTGGTCATCCTGTCATTTCTTCCGACGAGGGGCATTCCGATCCTGCCAGAGTTCAAGCCCTGCAGGCAGATCGGGCAGAACCGGATTCCCGCGTTTCCGGGGAAAAACAGGTTTTGCCGGTGACCGATGGTTCCAGCGCATCTGGACGAAAAAACAATGATGCGATTCCTGACGATGTTTCGGACGCGATAGCTCATCCGATTTCTGAAAGAGGGCAGGAATCATGAGCAAGTTCCGGGGACATGGTTGTGTCATAAATTTGAGACTGTCGGTTATTGTAGCGATATTTGTGATCGTTCTGGTAACGGGGAAACTGATCGGCCAGACTTCGGGTACTTCATCTCCTTCAGCAAACCCTCGAGACAACAGTTCTGCCTCGCCGGGTCAAATGTCTCCGCCTCAATACCGCCGCGTTTATATTCCGGAAGAAGCCGTTTCCACCGTGCTGCCGATGAAAGGTACTCATTTTCCCATACCTGCCGATGAGTTTCATCGCCTCATGGACATGCCCCAAAAGTCCGACCAGCACGACAGGGAACGTGACAGCCGACCCGTCTTTGATTCCCTGAAGTTGGCCGCGCAACTGGACAATCAGCAACAACTTGTTTACGGTAAAGGAATCATGCGAATCGGCAACGGTGATACAGTCCGGCGACAGGACGCATTGTCAGGTTCGACGACATCTCTTTCTCCGTTCCGATTGCCGATATCCAACTCCGTCTGGTCCATCGACGAACCGGCACGACTTGGTCTTGACAAGTCCGGAGAAACGGTCCTGTTCATCCCAACAGGAGCAGGTACGCTGACTTTCGACTGGACGCTGCGAGGAGAAACCAGTGCTCGTAATGAGCTGGTGTTTTCTATGGAACTGCCTCAATTTCTCCGAACGGAGTTGATTCTCGATTTGCCCGAGAACAAAAAACCGATTGTTCCTTTCGGTTTTGTACAACAAGTGGAATCGCCCACCTCTCCGGAATTCACAACCGAGTCTGACATTCCGCCTGATTACCGACGATGGCAGATTGCGATGAACGGCAACCAGGCAATTCGGTTGACCATCGCACCGGATGAAAAGAGTGAAAAATTTTCCCGCAGTATCGGGGTCTATGAGCGTCATTTCTATGACCTGTCGCTCTTCGGAATGCAATTGGAAACGAGATTTTTTCTTGAAAAATCCGACTTCGATTTGAACGAATTGACACTGGAACTGGACAACCCCCTTTCACTGCTTTCCGTCAAGGTGGACGATCGTGTTCTTCCGTGGTCGGAGATTTCTGCGGAAGACGACAGTGTAACAAGATTTCTTGTTTCCATTCCCTACATGGAATCGAGTATTCTGAGAATTCAGGTTCTCACTTTTTGTCCGATCCAAATCGACAGTCTGTGGAATTTACCCCGGGTTCATATTCGTTCTCCCCTATTTTTCTGGACGGAAACACGAAACAGCGTTCGTGTCAACAGGCCGTTGTTAACGCAAAGAATCAGAACCCCGCAACAAAGGCAGGAGACGCCGATACTAAGACTGGCTCCCCCATCGCCCGGAGTGGAAGAAACGGAAAGCGATCTGTTCGTTTTTCAGGCTTTTTCGGAAGATTCCCCTCTCGGTATCGAATTGGGATTGAAACAAACCCAATTGAATGTGGAAAGCGGGACAAGTATTCAATGGGGGGAACGTGAAATCAATGCCCGAACCATTCTTGACTTGACCGTCGTGGAAGGGCAGGTGCAACAATTGGAACTGGATGTTGCTGCGGATTGGACCATCGACCTGATCGAATCCACCGATCCGACCCGCGTGGCCAACTATTTTGTCGAGGATACCAAACAGGAAATCGGTGATGAATCTTCGTCGTACGCCAGGTGGATCGTTCCTTTTCGGCGCGTGGTCGATCCGGCTCAGGTGATTCGGTTGGTTGTGCAGTTGCGACGCCCCATGACAACGAGCGAACTGTTGTCATCTTCCGAACCGACGCAAAACCATCGTTATCCCTTGTCGGATTTCATGCCGATTCGCGTTCCCGGTAGTCGTGAGGGACAACAGTTGATTGTTTTCGAACCCGGACGACAATATCGAATGTTCGCCGATGACCGCCAGGATGGTTCCGCGTCTTCCCCCACACCGGAACACATTCGCAAATATTTCGACGAAACGCCTTCGGGAACGGTTTTTATCGTGGAAGATTCTCCCCAAAGGTACTTTCTTGAAATCGAATCCTTGAAACCGACTTACGGGATGGCAGCCGTAACGAATCTGGTATTGCAGGGAGGTATCCTTTGGGAAACATGTCGCTTTTCCTGTACGCCTGCGGAAAATACTCCGGTTGACCGATTGAAGATTCGGTTTTCGCAAGGGGACCCGTCCAGGGACACCGCCGACTGGAGCTGGAAGCTGGAACAAAATCCGGAAACTTCCCGGCAACTCAAGGTGGTGCCGATTGGGTCAAGAGATTCGGTTTCAACCGTGTCAGGGGAAATCCGGGAATTGGAATTGCCCGCTCCGCAAAGTGAGCCTTTTGTCGTGACGGCATCCCGCGTGATTCCGTTTGATACCCACCAGGCGATTCCCCTGCCGTTTTTTCCCGATCTTTCGGGAGTGGACGCCTTTGTACATATTGAAACCCGTGACACAACGCTGTTTCGCATGTCACAACATTTGCTGAAACCGGTTTCTCCGCCTTATCCCAATGAAATGCCGGCAAATCGTTCCGCTTTGACAAATCATACCCTTCGAGGCGTTTATCAATACTCCGCAGACGACGACGCATTTGTACCTGAAAACGCCATACTCGTTCTTGAACCGGTTCCGATTTCCGATCCCACCCGGGGTGATTCCGCCAATATCTGGTCACTGGCACTGCACTCTCATTATCTTCCGCAGGGTGACGTGGTGTCTTATGCCGTCATGACACTGGAAAACCGGACGCTTGATCGCCTGAAAATCGGTTTGCCTGCCGGTATAACGAACGATGACATCCGGAATCTTTGGATTGACCGTGAAAAAACATCCTGGTCGTTCGCACCGGGAAACGGCGATAGCGGCGTTGGAGGGAATGGCGGTGATTTATTCGTCACGTTGCCATTGCAACGACGCTATTTGACCGTAATGTTGGAATATATCGGGCAAGGTGACAAACTGAGTGACTCCAGCCGACTCCGGCCCGTCATGCCGACATTTGATATGCCGATTTTCACGCGAAAATGGTATGCCTGGTATCCGCCGCAGTATCGCAGTTTCGACGTGTCCGCCACGGACGGGAAAATGGAAAACCGGACATTTGTCCAATCCCGCAACGAACATACGATCGGTGATCCCGGTTTCCGTCTTCCTTTTTTTGATCGCAGCTATGCGGAATTCGACCTGTTTTCATCACACAACATGCTTTTGAAAACCATTTCCACCTCCGCCAAAACGGACATCAAGGCGTGTTCACTGAGACTGTTGAACCTGCTGGATGACCCGGAGTTGGAACAACGGATTCGCCGACCGGCGGCGACACGTGTTGCATCGGAGACGACGCCTCTCGATTCTTTGCCTGGTTCGTCGCCACAAGGCCGTGAAGAAACCGTTTTGGTATTGACCTGGGGCGAACTGTTTGCGTCCGGAGTTATGGAGGATGTGCTTTCTCGCGACGAAGGTTCGCAAAACCACGGACGTTATTTCACCATTTTGATTGACGGTGACGCACTGGCTCAAGTGGGGGTGTTTCCCTCGACCCCTGTTATTCCGGAGATTCCCACCTTCGCGAATGCGGAAACGTTGCAACCCCTTGCCGTCGGTGGAACAATCGCCGGTCGTGAAAAAGGAATGGAATTGATGGAACGTAACCACTTGGCCGTGATTTTCGATGGTCACCGCAATCTTCTGGTGACTTCGGTTCTTGCAGCGGCAAAACTCCGGTCACAACTTGTCCCGGTTTATGCCGATCATTTCTGGTATTATCCGTATGGTAATATTAACGGGTTCGTTCCCCGGAAAAACGCAACGGAATCCGTAATTTTCCCGACACCACACACATGGCAAAACCAATCTCAAGAGAACCTTTCCCCTGTTTTTTCATTCGGCACACCTGGGTATTTCGGGACGGACAGGCCGGGATGGGCGGTCCGCGAAATCCTTTGCGATGGGGAGTTTTCACCAGCCATCCTGTTGATCCGGCATGACACGTTGCAGACGGGAAAATTGCTGGTTTTTTTCATCATCGTGCTTGTGGCATGGCGAATTCGCCCTGATCGTCTGACTTGGGTAATCCTCCCTCCGGTTGTCGCCGTCTTCCTGGCCGGGTTGTTACCGCCGAACATCGCCTGTCTTGTCCCCGGCATGTTTTGGGGAATGGTCTGTGCCGTTGCGATCGCTTGGATTCGCCGCCTGCAATCTCATCACCGGATGCTCCCGCATTCCCTGGACAGTGACCGGACAACCGTCGTATCATCGCATGATCGGGATGACGATTCGGAACCCGGCGAAGTGCGACGTATTGTCGTCATTTCGCGTCCTCCCGTCGGACAACAGGACTCCAATGTCTTCCCAACCAGGGACATCCCCACAACGGACATGGACCCGGCGTCAAAGAGTGTTTTCCTGACGTTTTTGGGTGTGACGATTTGCGGTTTGCTGTTCGCCGGAACCGGGGCGCTGTTGGCGCAGACGGCATCGCAACCATTGTCATCCCCGGAATTTTTTCCCCTGACAATTCCGCAGGGGCAATCCCCTTCGGGCAGCACTTCCGATGTATCGGGTAACGTGCCCGACAGGTTTCGCGGGATGACAGATACCAGGGGGGTGACACCTTACGAGGTCTGGATTCCTTATGATCCCCAAGGGAGAATCGGCAACCAATACTATCTCCCGGATTCACTGTACTTCCGGCTCTTACAAGGGAACGACAGGGAAACGACAATATCGGGCAACTGGCGGATTCGCAAAGCACGTTATGTCGGTACTCTCGCGCACAATCCGATTCAAAACGAGGTGTCGCTGTCTCAGTTTCGTGTGTTTTATGACGTTGAGCTTGCGGATGCGTCGGCTGTGGTGCGTTTGCCTGAAATGCCTGTGATTCCCGACGAGATTCGGTGCGACGGTCAGTTGCTCAAACCTGTTTCCGCAATGGAAATCGGCAGGAATGAATATGCGATCACCATTTCCGGACGCGGTAACCACCAATTGGAAGTCCCTCTCCAACCGACGATCCTCGGCGGTAATCCCGAAATGACGTTGCATCGTTTCGAGTTTGCGATTCCTCCCGTACCGGATTCCACGCTGGAGTTGACACTTCCCGTTGCCAATCTGCCCGTTGAAGTTTTGCACTCGTTCGGGCAACTGTCACGCCTCCCGGACAAATTGAGTGCTTCTCTGGGGCCGGTGAAACGGCTTTCCGTTTCATGGCCGGTGTCACCGCCCCCTCCGGGTCACTTGAGAGTTTCACAATACTTTCGTTTATCCGTAGCACCTTTATCCCTTTCTCCTTCATCCGTTGTCCTGGAACAGACGAAACTTCACACATTATTCCGTTTCACCGTTTCCGGTGGAAGCGTCAAACAAATCCAATTGGCGATCGATCCGCGCTACCGATTGGAAGGTGGTTTTCGATCCAGCGAAATCATGGAATCCGAACCGGTTGTCGACGAGGAAAATCGCGTACAAATCACGTTTATGCAACCGGTGACGAAAAATGTAACCGTTGAGGCGGTTTTTGTCCCGAAAAGCATATCGGGACTCGTTGATTTTTCAGGAATAGGTACGTTGCCGCTACCGCGATTTTCCGTCACCAATGACGACGTCCGGATCGTTCATTCCTGGCTTGGTGTTTCGTCCGCACCCTCGACCCAACTGGAACTCCCCTTGTCCAATGTGGAAATCCGAATGTTTGAAAACGCCTGGGGGGGTTCCGGCGAACCCGTGCATCATGCCTACGATCTCCAGAGGCTCCAGGAAAACTGGTTCCTCACGATAAAAAACCGCCTTGTTTTCAGGCGGATCGACCAACGTCAGTGGTTGCAGTTCCGCAACCAGTCCATTCAAACATATCTGGAAGAAAGTGTGACGCCTTCATATGACAAAGCTTCACTCTCAACGGACCCAACGGCGGACTCTTCTTTGCTCCCTGAGACGATCCAGACTTTTTTTCACGAAATGATTTTACCGGAAGGATTCCGCCTGGAAACGGTTGAAGTCAAAACCTCCAACGGAAATCGTTGGGAAAAAATGCGAATCGAACAAAAAGGTCGCCATTTGGTTCTGTTTTTTAAAGAACCGGTCGTCGGAAAATACACACTTTCCGTTTTCGGGACGATTCCCAGCGAGTCGGACGAGGCAATCCTTTTTCCGCTTTTCACACATGATGAACAGGTGACCGTCCAACGATCCATTTTTTGTTCCCGCGATTCCTCCGTCCTTGTCCGATTGCCTCTGGATGACCAGTCCATTCAAACGGTTGCGGATATCCCCTGTCCGATGCCGACCTTTCCTTCGGGAAATTTCCTTTCGGCTTTCCGTATCGAATCGCCGGAACAATTTTTTTCCGCAACAGTGAGCATGAGTCCCAACAATCCGGAAATCACAGGAGTCATGGTTTCCCGGATCGAAAGGGATTATCCTTTTACCCATTGGAACATGATCGTCACTTGCGATGTCACGATCACACGCGGCGAATTGGATCAATTTTCCCTTTTTGTTCCTCTTCCTTTCAGCGAAACGCTGACGGCTTTCCATTACGATTCCCGGTTAACAAGCATCTCCATCCCGCCAATGACGAAAAATGACGGGACGTTAATCCAAATCAAACTGCGGGAACCCCTGTCGGGCAAACAGTCTTTCGAGTTTCAGTTTCCCCTCGGTGGAACACTTGACGCCGTGTCCGTTCCCTATGTACGGCTTCAGCATGATGAAGAGATCGAACACTTTGTTGCGTTACCGGAAAATTCCGGTGAAAAACCCCTGGTATGGTCGTTGACCAACTTGGCACCAACCAATGATGTTCCGCCGGTTCTACCGTTGCAGCAACGTGGTCCCAATACCCCGGCGGCCTTGATTGACATGGCATTGAACTATCGATATTATCGTGTCGGTCAACGTGATTTTTCCGCAAGAATCAGTTCGTCGAACGAGGCTGCCTTTGTTTCCTGCCATGATGTCGCCTTTTTTGTCAAACGCAACGGATTATGTTTTGTTGTCTCCGTGTTTGACATTCAGGGAAATAATAACTCACCTTATTGCGATATCGCCTTTCCTGCCGAATACCAATTGCTCCAAATGCAACGGAACGACGTTTTTCCCTTGCCGGAACGCAGGGACAACGCGACAATCCGGGTGGAATTGCTTTCCGACATTCCCGTCCAGCGTTTGACGATGGTCTATTGCATGCAATGGGACACCGCCGGGTTCGCAAAAGCACCCCCGCCTGCAACGGGAAAACATTTGTCCGGTGAACGGCAATCATGGCCGCTGTCGCTTGTCTTTCCGCAAATTCTTTCTTTACCGGTTCATCAAACCCTCTGGGAAGTCTGGTATGAACCCCCGTCGGCAATAGACACGCAAATTGATGCCCGCGTGAATGTCTGGAACGGCCGTGAACGGTTTTTCTCCGAACATGAGATGAACACTCTGGCTCAATCGGATGCCCGAAATTTGCAGGTACGAATCGAATTGGCCCGGTTGACTCAGACACTGGCTTTGGTCCGCCTGATGCCCGTTCCGTCGCAAAACACAGAGAAATATCCCGTCTGGTCGCGGTTCTGGAATGGAATCAGCAGACGAGCGGTACGACTGCTTCCGGAATGGAATCAAGACAAGGATTCCTGGGACAAAACATTCCTCCACGGAAATGCGATTGTTCCGCAGGATTTCGATCCGTTCACCCCGGAGTGGGAGGCGTGGGAAACGAGTCGGGACTTTGACTGGATGGATGCCTGGATTTCCCGGGATAAAACTCCCCAGGTTGTTTATGACGAACTCGTCAACCAGTATCAAACCTTGATCGGGAGAACACCACCCTCCTTATCACCCGGTGAACGTGATGTCATTGCCGATACGCAGGAGACCAGAGAACACTATCTGTCCATGATGCGTTTTCCGGACGATTTCATCGGGTTGCGTTACCTGGCCGGAGCAGCCTCTTGCGGTATTACAGACTTGACCCTGGTTTTTCATTCCCAAAACGATTCCGTACCATTCGGTGTTTACCTCCACTACATCCTTTGGGGAACGGTTGGCCTCGTTCTGTTTGCCATGACCGTCCACGGGAACATACGTCGGTTTTTCCAACGGTTTTCCATCCTGTTTGCGATTGCGTTGATCGTCTTTTGTTGGATGTTCGTCCAACCGAACGGTATTGGATGGATGATTCTTATCATCCTGCTGATTTCCGCCGTGCGCATCCAGTGGGACCAAATGCATGCGGCCACCACCGTGACACGCAACCAATCCCAGTGAACACGGTCATTCCCAATGAACACGATAAGGCGGCCATGCCGTAACCACCGTAGCCTCATGGCCTGCCATGAGCGTTCTCATGACAACAACCAAAATCTCGCCGTCATAAAGTAAATCACAATCCCGGTCACATCGACGAACGTGGCAACGAAGGGGCTTGACGCGACGGCCGGGTCAACGCCGATGCGTTTGAATCCGAGCGGAAGCAGCGAACCGACGATCGTTCCCATCAGGCAGATCAGGGCGACCGTCTGCGCGATGGTGATCCCCAGCAGCCAGCGA
>Ga0123353_10010662_pt1 | contig 12843 bp, 14 predicted proteins | sample TergutLab28metaG_3_FD_92763 | JGI IMG/M metagenome (GOLD analysis project Ga0123353, IMG submission 92763) | Labiotermes labralis P3 segment gut microbial communities from Petit-Saut dam, French Guiana - Lab288 P3 | ecosystem: Host-associated > Arthropoda: Insects > Digestive system > Gut ...
AAAATGAAATTGCAAGTTCAATAGATGCTGTCAGCAAGTTGCACAGAGTAGGAATTCTTGTCCTTGCAGGCTCTCTTATGGGAGGAAAGATAACTACAGCAGTAAAAAAATTAAGGGCAGAATATGGGATACCGGTAATAGGGCTTAGCATGGCAGGCAGTGTTACAAAAGTATGCGACCTTATAATTAGCGATCCTGTTGAAGCAGGCGTAATGGCTGTAATGCTTATAAGCAATATAGGGAAATTCAATCTGCTTAAAGTGCATGGCCATAAATACTAAAAAAATAACCGCAAACTATCACACTCATACATATCGATGTAAACACGCAACAGGCGATGTAATAGATTATGCTGCAAAAGCTTGTGAAAAAAATCTTAAAATATTGGGAATGGCAGACCATTCTCCATTTCCGGACAGAAGATGGAGTGATACAAGAATGGACATAGATGAGCTCGATAGTTATGATCAGGCGATTATAACAGCAAGAAAAGCTTATCCAAATCTTAAAATATTAAAAGGGATGGAGTGCGACTGGGCACCTGACCACAAAAATTTTTATATCGATGAGTTCAAAGATAAAAGAAATTATGACTACCTTATGGGCGGCCTGCATTATTTTCGTTATAAAGGGGAATGGATTTTTGCTTTTTCCCAAGATGCTTACGGAAAAATTAGGGAATATACAGATGCTGTAATAAAAATGATAGAGTCAAAAATTTTTGATTTTATTGCCCATCCTGATCTATTTGGCCTTTTTACAGTAAAATGGGATACAGAAGCTGTTAAGGCAAGCAGGGAAATATGCGAAGCTGCAAAAGAATTTAAAATACCTCTTGAAATAAATGGAGGGGGTTTCCGGCGACCGTTAATGGAAACCAACATAGGAATAAGATACCCCTACCCTGTTGATATATTTTGGGAAATAGCATCTGATTATGGAATTGAAGCCATTTGCAGTTCAGATGCTCACTCTCCCAATGATATAATAACATCAATGGATCTTTGCGAAGATTTTGCTAAAAAGAAAAATCTTTCAATTGCTCAATTAGAATTCATGAATGAGTAAAGGAGGTTTAGATGCTCGACCTTTTAAGAAAAAGAAAATCCACAAGATCTTATCTTAAGAAAGAAATAGAAAAAAATATTGTAAATATGCTTCTTGAGGCAGCGCTGCTTTCGCCATCATCAAGAAATATAAAACCATGGGAATTTGTAATCATAGATGATAAGAAAATAATTGAGCAGCTTGCTCTGTCAAAAGAACATGGATCGGAATTTTTAAAAGAGGCCCCTCTTATTATTGCAGTAATTGCAGATAAAACAGCAAGCGATGTATGGGTAGAAGATTGTTCGATTGCATCGATTATTATTCAATTAGAAGCAGAGTCATTGGGGCTTGGTTCGTGTTGGGTGCAAATAAGATGCAGAGAAACAAAAGAGAAAGAAAAGTCTGAGGATTTTGTAAAAAAGCTCTTAAAAATACCGCAACAATATGGGGTAGAATCTCTTATTGGAATAGGATATCCAAAAGAAAACAGCAAAAGTAATAATAAATCTCTTACATGGGAAAAATGCAGTTATAATAATTTTGGCATAGCTTCTTTATAGATTTTTTTTATATTATTTACGAAAACTTATAAATATTATAAAATAATGACATAAATAGGATATTCTATGGAAAAACTTATTAACATCAGAAAATGCAAAAAAGACGATGCTGATTCGGTATTTGAAATAATATGTCAGTTGGAAGGAGAAAATCCTGATGTTGGTGATTTTAACAGAGTTTTTCTGACTAATCTTGAAAACCCCGAAGTCCATTATATTATTGCGGAATTTAATTCCCAAATTATTGGCTTTGCAAGTATGCACATACAAAATCTTCTTCATCATACAGGAAAAATAGCTGAAATACAGGAACTTTTTATTGATCCTTCACATAGAAACCGGGGGTTTGGAGAAGAGCTCTTATGGCATCTTAGGGATATTGCGGGAAGTGAAAATTGCAAACACCTTGAGATTTCCTGTAATATTGTAAGAGATAAAGCAAATCTCTTTTTTTCAAACCGCGGATTAAATCCTACCCACAGAAAATTTACAGAAAGGCTATAAAAAATTTTTAATAAAATTGCAGAATTATATTATAAAAACTTTAAATTATAGTTATATTCTTCTATAGCGTATTGATAGGAATTTAAACTCTATTTTAATATTTCTATAAGCTATAAATAATACATGGAGTTTTTATGGATATTTTGGATGATATAATAACAACAGCTTCTTCCGGAGAATTTGAAAAACTAAAAGAGCTAACAGAAAAATACCCTGAAATGATTAATAAAACCAATAACAATGGATTAACCCCTCTTACAAGTGCTCTTATAAACGACAGGATCAATGAGACAGAATATCTATTAAGCAAATATGCAGACAAAAAATCGTGTATGAAAAACGGGCAACCAGCGCTTGAATGGGCAAAAGAGCAGGATAATAACAATGCGGCATTTTTCCTGATCGCATGGGATTATCTTGACCGCTTGTATGAAGCAAGCAATATATGGAAAAAACACAAAATAAAAGAAGCATATTGCGATGTATGTATTGCGCGTATAACAGAAGAAGATAGTACAATGCTTAATATTGATGAAGTATTTACACCGGAAAACAACTACAGTAAAAAAATTATTGAACAGGTAAAAAAAAGCCACCCTCTTTTACTTGAAAATAAAAGCACAGATGAAATCAAAAAAACCATAATGGAACAAATTAAAAACTCATCGCCAACAGGCAAATATTTTGTTTGCGAAGAATGTATTGAAAAATATTTTTCACAAATAGTTTTTGGCAAAAGTAAAGATAAAGTATTTGAAATTGTAACAAGGATGTTTGAAGAAAATAGTTAGCAAGCCAGCGAGCTTGTCCTTTTTTATGGATGAAGTAATAACAGTACCGGCAGAAACATCTTACTCAGAACTTGAAATCAAAAAATCAAAATTTATAGGATACTGTTATTACGCAGGAACAGAAAAAGAAGCAAAAGAGATAATTTTATCTTTAAAAAGCAAATACAAAACAGCGACCCATGTTGTATATGCATTTATATGCGGCAAACCAAACAGCCAGACAATGGGAATGAGCGATGACGGAGAACCCAAAGGCACAGCAGCTAAACCAATCCTTCAGGTTTTAAAAGGGAGCAAATTAACAAATATAGTATGCGCTGTTATCCGCTATTTTGGAGGGATAAAACTCGGAACAGGCGGGCTTGTAAAAGCATATACAGAAACAGCCAAAAGCGCTCTGGAAAAACTTAAAACAAAACAACTTATAGATGAATCTGAAATAACAATAACCGTAAGCTATGATAACTTTGATAGTGTAAGAAAAATTATTACATCCGAACAACAGACAAAGATTATTTCAGAAGAGTTTTTGAATAATGTAAAAATAAAAGTTTCTGTTCCGGATACAAAAATGGAAATGATTATAGATAAAATAAAAAATGCAACATCCAACAAAGTAACATTTTCATAACTTTTTAATATCAGCTATATAGCGGTAATATCTTGCGCTTATTCTGTCAAAAACTTTATCGCGCATCTCTTTGCGGTCGAGATTTTCAGGAGCAAAAGAATCAAGTATTTCTATATCAACTTCAAGGGATTTAAGCGTTAACAACTTTATAAACTGTGGAACAAATCTCATCCCTCCAAAATAACCAATTTCCGAAAAATCAGCAGGAGTAAATGGCCTGTTGTTTATTCTTCTGTACATTATACTTACCGGAAGGATTTCCGCAGGGGTGCCGGAGATTGCGCTCATAAGAGCTGCTTTAAAAGGGAGAAGCTCCACGCCATTCGCACATGTGGATTCCGGAAAAAGATATACATTTACATTGTTTTTTAAAGCCCCTGTTATCTCCGGTATCTCATCCTTTAGTGTTGTTATTTTTCTTCTGTCAACAAAAACAGAGCCGGACATTACACAAATCTGCCCCAAAAGAAACCGTTTTTTCATTTCCATCGAAGTAATAAAAACTGTTTTAAATTTTGCAAGCATTATAAGAATATCTATGAACGAAACATGATTACTCATAATATAATATGTTTTCTTTTTGGAGTAATTGCTATTATTTATAAGATTGGTTTTTATGTTTAAAACTTTTATGAAAAGAAAACACATAAAACCATATAGTCCGCCAAGAACTCTTTTTCTTTTATATTTATTAATAGGGAAAATAAATATAAGAGATGCAGCCAAAAAAGAAGTTAAAACAATAATAATTCCAATTGTTAATTTATATATTAATCTCAACAACTTAATAATATGCACTTATATACCCTTTTTATGTATATTATCTTAAATAATTATATTATAACAGTTATAGTAAAAATACAAAAGGGACGGTAAAAATGAAATCAGATACAGAAATTATTGTAAGATATGCAGAAACTGATCAAATGAAAGTAGTCCACCACTCTGTGTACCCTATTTGGTTCGAAGCTGCAAGAACCGATTATATGGAAAAAGCAGGGTATCCGTATTCACGCATAGAAAAAGAAGGGGTAATGCTTCCCCTTTCCCGCCTTGAATGTGATTTCAGGGAAGGGGCAAAGTATGGCGATATTGTTCTGATAAAAACATCAATAAAAAAATTTTCTCCTGTAAGGATCGAATTAAAATATAAAGCTTACAGAAAAAGCGATGGAGCGCTTCTCGCAGAAGGGGAAACCCTGCATGCGTGGACAGATGAAAATCTTAAAATAATTAATTTAAAAAAGCGGTTGCCGGATTTATATAAACTTCTGGAAAACGAAGTAGAAAAACAAAGTTGACAGCACAGCAATTATGGACAAACCTTTTTTAATACTAAAAGAAACAGCAATAACCACTCTATATATATGCAAAACTCTTTTTAAAGTAATGATACCAATAAGCATTATAATGAAAATTCTTGCTGAATTAGGGCTAATAGCATATATAGGAAAATTTCTTTCTCCTGTAATGTCTCTGGCAGGTATTCCAGGCAGTTACGGCATTGCATGGGCAGCAGCAATATGCACTAACGGATATGCGGCAGCAATTGCTTTTTTCTCCATATTTCCCGATGAACCTATAACCAAAGCCCAAATAACTGTGCTTGCAATAATTATTTTATCATCCCATTCTTTGCCAATAGAGTGCGGCATTGCGACAAAAGTGGGAATTAAACTAAGCATATCTCTTATTTACAGATTTTTTATGGGGATAGCTTCGGGCATAGTATTTAATTTTCTTTTTTCTTTTTTTAATCTTTACAATACAGCTCCTCAGATTCTTTTGGCTAATGTAAATAATGTAAAAAAAACTTTATGGGGTTGGGCTCTTGGTGAAATTAAAATTTATTTAACCATAGTAGCAATTGTTTTTATTCTTAACTTAATAATAACAATTCTTGAAAAATCAGGTGTCTTACTTATTATAATTAAAATTTTAGGCCCATTCCTAAAACTTATTGGAATAGGAAAAGATGCAATACCAATAACAATAATCGGAGTTATTCTTGGATATTCGTATGCAACAGGATTTTTTATAAAAGAAGCAAAAACAGGAAAAATCGAGAAAATAGAATTTTTCTATTCACTAAATTTTGTTTCAACATGCCATGCTATTATTGAAGATAATATGCTTATGATCTCAATAGGCGGCGCTGCCATACCAATCTATCTGGGAAGATTCATATTTGTATACATAATGTGTATGATCATATTCTTTTTTACAAGCAGAATAAAAGAAGAACGGTTTTTTAAAATTTTCTTTAGATAAAACTTGCAAGCCATAAAAAGGATTGATAAGAGGTTGTCCGGTTAAAAGATATTTATATTGAAAAATCCTACTTCCCGGACAGCATCTTATCGCACCTAAAATATAAACTTAAAAATATCTTTTAAGTAATCCCTGGAATGCCATACCATGCCTTGCCTCATCTTTGCACATTTCATGAACAGTATCATGTATTGCATCAAGATTAAGCTGCTTTGCTTTTGTCGCAAGGTCTTTCTTGCCCTGTGTTGCGCCATGCTCTGCCATAACGCGCATTTCAAGATTTTTCTTGGTTGATACATCGACAACCTCGCCCAGCAATTCGGCAAATTTAGAAGCATGTTCAGCTTCCTCAAAAGCGATTCTCTTGTAAGCTTCAGCTATTTCCGGGAAACCCTCTCTGTCTGCCTGGCGGCTCATTGCAAGATACATTCCCACTTCGGTGCATTCGCCCATAAAGTTTTGGCGCAGCCCTTCTATAATTTCCGCATCAACGCCTTTGGCAACGCCGATTCTGTGCTCGTCTGCAAAAGCCAAACCTTTGCCGGACTGCTCGGTAAACTTTGATTTTGGCGCATTGCATTGCGAACATTTCTCAGGCGCCTCATTTCCTTCGTGTACATAACCACAAATAGAACAAATAAATTTTTTCACATCCCTTCTCCTTTATTAAAATAATTATTATATCATAATATTACTTATACATTGGAAATTTTGCAGTTAAACTGTAAACTTCATCCCTTATTGAAACCAGCGCGCTTTCGTTATCTACATTATCAATAACTCTTTTAATGAAATCAGCTATCATTTTCATTTCGCCCTTACCCATTCCTCTGGTCGTAACAGAAGGCGTTCCTATTCTTATTCCGCTTGCAACCATTGGTTTTTGCGTATCAAAAGGTATTGTATTTTTATTTGCGCTTATACCTGCTTTATCCAGCGCCACTTCAACAGCTTTTCCGGTAAGATTATTTTTAGATACATCAAGGAGCATCAAATGGTTATCTGTTCCTCCGGATACAATACAAACTCCCTTTTTAACAAGTTCCTCTGCAAGCGCTTTTGCGTTTTCATTAACATTTTGCATATAAGTTTTATATTCGCTTTTAAGACATTCTCCGAATGCAACTGCTTTTGCTGCAATAATATGCATTAGCGGGCCTCCCTGAATGCCGGGGAAAATATCTTTATTAATTTTTTTTGCAATTTCTTCGTTATTCGTAAGAAGATACCCGCCTCTGGGGCCGCGCAGTGTTTTATGCGTTGTTCCTGTTACAATATCCGCAAACGGAAGCGGCGAAGGATGAAGCCCTGTCGCGACCTGTCCGCCGATATGCGCTATATCGACCATAAGGGAAGCCCCTATCTCATCGCATATTTGCCTGAATTTTGCAAAATCTATAAATCTTGGGTAAGCGCTGGCGCCGGCAATAATCATCCTGGGTTTTTCCCTAACAGCAATTTCTCTTAACTCATCGTAATCAATTTGATAAGTTTTTGGAGAAACCTGATAAGAGACAATATTATAAAGTGAGCCTGAAAAATTAAGCGGGTGTCCATGAGTAAGATGGCCTCCGTGGCTTAAATCCATTCCCATAACTTTGTCGCCAACATTAACAAGAGTCATAAACGCAGCCATGTTAGCCTGAGATCCCGAATGAGCCTGAACATTTGCAAACTTTGCATTAAAAAGCTTTTTTATCCTTTCTATTGCAAGAGTTTCCGCTACATCAACATATTCGCAGCCTCCGTAATACCTCTTGCCGGAATATCCTTCAGCGTATTTATTTGTCAAAACCGATCCATCTGCTTCCAAAACAGCCATTGAGACATTATTTTCAGAAGCAATCAATTCAAGATTTTTATTCTGTCTCTCTTTTTCTTTCTCTATTGCAGCCCATATTTCAGAATCGCTATCTTTAAGTTTTCTTTCAAAAAATTCCATAGGTTCTCCCCCCGCATATACAATTATTTATATTAAAATTGGTATTGCTTGTGATATTGTTAACGCAAATCCCATAATCAAACTCACACGCGTGAGATTCACAAGAATATAAAAATATTACAGGAAAGATAGCCTATTTTCAAGTAAACATGGGTTATCTTCATAAAAAAAGCTTTCTGCGTTTGCAGAAAGCTTTTTGCGTATTAAAACCAAATTTATTTAGTTAAAAAGTTTATTTTTTTCTTTTTCTCTTTGGTTGCCACCTTACATTTGATTGCGTAGCCTGCGCTGTCTGCGTAGCCTGCGGCTTATCTTTATCCTCGTCTACTTCTGACTCTGCAGGAAGTTGCTTGGCGTCCGATCCAGATGGAATCCTGGGTTTATCATCAGATTTTTTTTCAAGGTCATAAAATTTTCCTCTTTTATTTATAATATTCATCAACCAGATAAGCACACCTGATCCTACAAAAATTGATGAAAAAGTACCAACAATAATACCTATTATTATGTTAAAAGCAAATATTTTTATCATGCCTGAGGCAAAAATATAAATTGCAGCTACAGCAATAATCGTTGAAAAAGAGGTTATAATTGTTCTTCCCAATGATTTTGTAACACTTATATCAACAATTCTGGAAAAATTTTTCTCTCTTAGAAGTCCCTGATTTTCTCTTATTCTGTCAAAAATTACTATTGAATCATTGAGGGCATAACCAACTACTGTAAGAATTGCAGCAATAGTTGCTGTGTTTACTTCAAGCTGGAAAACACCTACAAACCCTACCATAAATATGGCAACATATACGAGAGACGCAACAGATGAAATAGCATAAGGAAGTTTAAAACGGAACCATATATAAATAAGAATAAAAATAAGAGTAAGAGATACAAGCATTAAAGCATGACCGCCCAAAGATTGAGAAAACTGAGGGCCTACATAATCTGTCTGTTTTATAACTATATTAGCTGTACCATATTTTTTTCCAAGAACTTTCATGATTTCAGATGATGCTTTTGCACTAAAATCATCACTGTTATCGCTGTTTTGCATTCCTATAATAAATTCCTGGTTTATCGCTTTTCCTACTGTTTGAATTTTTACAGAACCAAGTTCAGAAAGAGTACTTCTTACATCAGCTATATCAACATATTTATCCTGATTTATATTTACACAGTTTAGGATAACATCATTATCTTTTAAATCAGTTGCATAGTTAAGACCTATAAGCAATGACGCAGCAAGTTGGTTATTTCCTGTTTCTTCCACAACTATTCCATCAATAGCTGATAGTTCAGAAACCAAGTCAGAAATTGTGTTATAATCTGAAAGAATAAATGTTTTTTCCTCTCTGTTTAAACCACCATTTCCTAAAATAGTTAACTGAAGAAGATTTTCTTTTACATTTAGAATAACTCTATCATCTCCTTTATAAGAGATTTTCAAAACACTTTCAGCAATCTGAGCTCTCATGGATAAACCTGAACTAAAATCAATTCCAAGATTAAAGCCGCCATGATAGATTATTCCGCCTATACCGGCAAATATCATAAGGAAAGATAAAACAATTGAAGGTATTCTTAGTTTGGAGAAATAGATTATTTTTTCGCTCATTTTATCCTCCAACTAATGCTTAAATGTTTTTTACCAAAGTAAGTAAGTTTAAAATCAAAAATCAATCTTGATACAAAAAGAGCTGTAAACATTGAGGAAACAATACCTACTGCCAGAATGTATGCAAATCCCTGTACCGGGCCTGTTCCCAGCTGTGAAAGGAAAACAGCTGCAATAAGTGTTGTTATATTTGAGTCCATGATTGTCCAGAATGCTTTTTTGTATCCTGCATTAACAGAAGCATCTACTGTTTTACCAAGCCTTAACTCTTCTTTGATTCTTTCATAGATAATTACGTTTGCATCAACAGCCATACCTACAGAAAGGATCAGACCTGCTATACTTGTCATGGTCAATGTCATATTGAAAGCTGATAATATTGCCACCATGAGAAATAAATTCATAACAAGCGCAATATCAGCAATAAATCCTGCACCTTTGTAGTAGATGATCATAAAAAACACTACAAGAAAAAATCCAAGTATAATTGCTTTAAGACCGATTTTAATTGAATCTTCTCCAAGTGAAGCTCCTACAGCCTGCTGGTTATCTATTATAAGTTCAACAGGAAGCGCTGCTGTTCTTAAAACAAGAGCAAGATCAGTAGCTTCGGTTCTCTCAAAACCTGTCATTCTGACCTGGCCATTTGGAATTGCTTCCTGGATAACAGCTCCTGCTTTTACTCTATCATCAAGAACTATTGCCATTGTCCTTTCTGTATTGGCCGCAGTCAGTTTAAAAAATATCTCAGACCCTTCTTTATCAAGAGTAAAATTGATAATTGGTCTTCCTGTAAGATTATCCATTCCAACCTGGGCATTCACAATATGATTTCCATCAAGACCTGGTTCTTCTCTTATTGCCACATATCTTATAACTCTATCGATTCCATATTCATCTTTCTGAACAAATTCTCTTAAAACAATACCAAAAGGGAGAATTGTTGAATCAATTGGCTGACCATTATCGGAACGCAGTGCATTTCTATTTTCGCTTATATATTGCATAGCTTTTGAAGTAGCTTCATCATCAACAATGTGAAAATTAAGACGCCCTTTTCCCATAAGAAAAGAATTTACACGCTCAGGATCCGCAGCGCCTGGAATTTCAACAGCGATATAAGTATCTCCCTGTTTGCGTAGCACAGGTTCAGTAACTCCAAATTTATCTATTCTGTTATTAAGTATTTCTATAGCCTGATCAATAGCAATTTTTCTCTCTTCTGCTGAAGGAACATGGCCAAGCCGCTCTCTAAAGTTATCCATATCTGCCTTTAGAAGAACACTCATGCCGCCTGAAAGATCAAGTCCCAACTGAAGAATTCCTTTTCCCTTTTCTTTAAGGTTAAAAATTTCTGTTCTATAATGGGTTTCAAGTTCATTATAAACTTTATCTTCAGATCCAAAACTTAAAAGAACTTCTGCCAATGTCCATTTTGCAGGAAGTGCTTTTTTGTAATTTTTATAATTAGCTTTGGCTTTTTTTACAAGAAATTCGTATTCTTTTGGAACTTCGCTACTTTTATCCGCTCTGGCCATTTCGTTGAGTTTTTCAAGCTCTTTTAAAGCTTTACTCATCGCATAATTTCGTATCTGCTCTTTTGATCCTAATGCAATTTCTTTTTTATCTTGAGGTACCATGAAGTACCAGTTCCAGGTAGGATACAAAAAAAATCCAGCAATGACCAATACCAGAAGTATAACGAAAAATCTAAAACGTTTGCTCATTTAATTTACTCCGGTTTTGAAATTTATTTGTCTTTTTCCTCGCTTGATGAAGTATCGACTTTTTCACTCTTTGTTTCATGCTTTTCAAGAACAGAAGCAACAGCACTTTTAGAAAATTCAATCTTTGTATTGTCATCAACTTTAACAATAACAGTGGTATCCTTTACTAACTGGACAACACCTCTTATTCCGCCAATTGTAACAACTTTGTCAAATTTTTTAAGTTCACTGATCATTCTCTGAGTTTCTTTTTGCTTTTTATTCTGTGGTTTTATAATGAAAAAGTAGAATATTGCAATTACTCCACCAAAGGTAAGAATTGTTGTAAATGTTGCTCCGCCTGATGACTGCATCAGAGGGAGGTTTCCTATCAAGTTAATCATAGAATTTCCTTATTTTAAAATATTTTATAGAAAAAGTTATCATCTATCGCAATAGTAGTCAATAATAGATTATATTTGGACAATTTCTTTTATCTCTTTGGGTATTTTTTGTATCCCAATTACAAGCTTTAACTGCTCTATGTTGTCAATTTTCTTCTCTGTAAATGAATTATATTTTTCAAAAACAGCCTTTAATTCATCCTGATTCTCTGAATATATCGCAGAACATAATGCTGGCTTGAAAAAACCAGCTTCCAGCAACTCCATTGTTGTCATTTTAGAATACTTTTTTTTTGCTTTTTTATCTACTATTGCAGTATCTCCATCATACCCTACAGTAAATATAAAATCTTCTCTTGTCATATTACAAACCTTTAAAGTTAAAAAAAGGGAATATCCCCTTTGGGACATTCCCCTTATTTATTTAAAGCAGGGGTTATATATTTCTAAGAAAATCTTATCCATAAAGTTCTAAAACCCCCACCTCTTAACGGGATAAACCCCTCTGTATGTAAAAAGATGTTTTTACATCATTCCGCCCATTCCGCCGCCCATACCACCCATTCCACCAGGACCTGGAACAGCAGGTGCGTCTTTTTCAGGAAGATCTGTAACAACACATTCTGTTGTAAGAAGAAGGCTTGCAATTGAAGCAGCATTCTGAAGAGCAGATCTTGTAACTTTTGCAGGGTCTGTAATACCTGCTTTTATCATATCTACCCATTCCATTTTAGCAGCATCAAAACCAATTCCTTTTTTCTCATTTTTTGCTTTTTCTGCAATAACAGCTCCATCAAGACCTGCATTTTCAGCAATCTGTCTGATTGGTTCCTCAAGAGCTCTTTTTACTATATTAAAACCTACTTTTTCATCTTCAGGGATAGCTGTCATATCTGTTTTTACAAGAGCATGGACAGCCTGTATTAGTGTTACTCCGCCACCTGGGATAACACCCTCTTCAATAGCAGCTCTTGTAGCAGAAAGAGCATCTTCTACTCTATGTTTCTTTTCCTTAAGTTCAACTTCTGTAGCAGCTCCTACATTTATTACAGCAACTCCGCCTGCAAGTTTTGCAAGCCTTTCCTGCAGTTTTTCCCTGTCATATTCAGAAGTCGTATCTTCGATCTGAGCCTTTATCTGTGCAATTCTGTCTTTAAGATCAGAAACTTTTCCTTCTCCATTGATTATTGTGGTATTTTCTTTTTCAATTTTTATTGTTTTTGCTTTTCCAAGCATATCAAGTTCTGCATTTTCAAGCTTAAGTCCAAGATCTTCGGAAATTACCTGTCCGCCTGTAAGAATAGCAATATCTTCAAGCATTGCTTTTCTTCTGTCGCCAAAACCAGGAGCTTTTACAGCTACAGCAGAAAGA